>Ga0307509_10000685_pt1 | contig 57881 bp, 64 predicted proteins | sample 10_EM_MG_FD_202245 | JGI IMG/M metagenome (GOLD analysis project Ga0307509, IMG submission 202245) | Populus trichocarpa ectomycorrhiza microbial communities from riparian zone in the Pacific Northwest, United States - 10_EM | ecosystem: Host-associated > Plants > Roots > Unclassified | place...
ATGCGGAGGGGAGGGTTGTGGTGGAAGGGAGATGGTGGTGAGGTGTGTGTCTGTGTGTCTGTGGTTGTGGATGGAGGGGAGGTAGGTGGGTGTTGAGAGGGTGTGTGTGTGTGGTGTTTGGAGGGTAGGGGTGGATGTACTTGTGTGCTTGGTGCTTTTCGGGGAAGGGGTGGGAAGGGGTGGGGAGGGAGTGGAAGGGCGGTAGGTAGCGGAAAGGGAGGGGGAGTGGTGCAGAGCTGCTCTTTGGGCAAGTTATGGATCTGATTGACAGGAGCGTCGAGATTGGTTGGAAAGGGGGGGCAGGTGGTTTCTTTTCATCTGTTTGCTGCTGGGCGGATGGTTTCTTGCTTACTGGGGGCTGGAGTCCATTGGTTAGCGCGTGTAAGAGTGGTGTGTGAGTAAGTTGTGTGTATGAGTGACTGGAACGGCGTGGGCGGATGGATTGGGAACAAATGGGTGGGCTGCACCGCACAACGGCCGCGGTGAGAGGAACCAGCAAGAGAGAAAAAGAAAAGAAAAGAGGGAAAAAAAGAGGGCCGGTGTGCACTTTTGGTAATCGGTAAGGCAAAGCCAGATAGAAAAAACAAATAACGATGATAATAGTAATAAATAAAAAAACCAAAACTGGTGCGGATTATTGTATGGACAATGGAGGGAAGGGGGGAATACTCGAGTACAGGCGAGAAGAGCAGAAAAGGGTGGCAAAAAAAGGAAAAAACACAGCAAAAAAAGCAAAAAAGGACAAGAGACTTATGGTGTGTGTAAGACACGATGCGTGTCTCTTGGGAGAGAAAAAAGGTGATGCGTATGCACCTGCGTGCGCTCTGGGTGGGTCACTCAATTTCACAGAGTCGAGAGACTGGACGAAGAGAAGGAGGGGCGGTGATGTGAGGTGAGGTGAGGTGAGGGGGGGTGGTAGGGAAGGGGGAGGTGTGAGGGAGGGGAGGGACAGACACAGCACAAGAAGAGCGGCGGATGTGTGGGCGATGATGTCGGGGGAAACTCGCGTTCCCTTCCTCTCTCTTCTTGGTTTTTCTTGGGATGGAAAAATGTGTGTGTGCTTTCCCTCTCTCTCTCTCTATGTGCTAGGAGGGGCCGCTGCAGAGTGGCGCTAAACGAAGGTTTCGATAGGGGGGGCCCGGATGCGAGCAAGCCTGGCTCGGAAGCTCTGAAAGGGCAGAACAGAAAGAAAGGCAAACAGGAGTGGAAAAACGGAAAGGGAGGGGTTACCTTGCTAGCAACTCAACACACTGAGTGGGCGCCGGACAATATTGATCGCTGGTGCTTCTCCCAGGGAACCGGCCGCTGCGAGGTCAGAGCAGGCCAAAAAAATAAAATAAAATAAAAATCCACAAAAGGGTGTGATGGGGGTTTGGAGGAAGGAAGGAGGGGAATGGAGGGGGAGGGGAAGGGGAAGGGGAAGGGGGGGTGTGAGAGGGAAAATATGGAGGGGGATGGATGAGTCGGTCGCTGCCTGAGCTGTGATAATAGGAAGGACCGAGTGGGAGAAACTTAAGAAGAGTCAAGAAAACACAAAACTACAGTGAGAAGGGTAATGGAACGATCGGGAGTAGGAAAGTGACTGAGTGAGATAGGCACCGGTAAAGGCGTGAGGAATGGTAAAAAAAGGTGTGCCTCAGTGCCTGTCCGCCTGAAGCAAGAGTGCCCTGGAATGCCTGTGTGTTTGTGGCGGAACCACGATGGCTTGATCAAGAAAATTCCATCATAGTCACTCGCTGTGTCAAACCAGAAAAAATAAAAATAAAAAGGGTAACAAGCCGATTCGAACACAAAAAAAACATATACAGATATCAATAATATCTAAATAAAAAGGAAAAAAATAAAAAATAAAAAAAGTAATCGCACCGTACCAGTATGATATCCAGAGCAAAAATCGAGTACCAGAAAACCAACCACCAAGGGGAGCACGGACGATGGAGCGTTTTTCTTGGGTGGTGTGCGAAGGGGAGGGAGAGGAAGGTTGTCGGTGGATCAAGTGAAACGAAACGGGTGGGGTGGGTGAGCCTGCGTATATAAAATCCGGAAACTTATCATCAGCTTCAGCATAAGCTCTTCAAAGCTCCCATAGCTGAAATTTCCCACGCGAGCGGTCGTCAGCGCAGGGATCTCGAAGGGAAATTGTAACATAAAAATATGAGAGATTGGAAGGCATCCCAGAGGCACAAACTTCTCTTTTTCTTCGCTGCTGCTGCTGTCATGAGAATAAAGGTAAAAAAAATCAACTCCAGAAGTTATTGAAAGCCTACAAAGACAGCACGCTCTCCAGGAATGGGACGCCGGTATCGACTGAACTGTTCGTTCACCACCGGTCATCCTCGAAGGTGAGTGAAATATTCTCTCTCGGGTACTCTAGCTAGATTATCAAGCACCTTCTTTCCAAGCTACGATATGCGGGGCAAATAGGCAAGGAGGGATACAGGAGGAGGGAGTTGGTGCATAAAAAAACGAGAAAGCTTTATTCGAGATGGCTGCCACGAGACAAGCGTACAGTACTGTACGCCAGCCCAGCCAAAGCAAGTCGGACGCGGTCCCATAGAGGGAAGCAAGCTCGCGATAACGGGCTTCACTATCTATGCCATCGCATCCTATGCCTCTAATCTCCTCGCGCTATCGTCCTTCCCTCTTCTTTCCTTTCTCACCTCCTCCCTTTGAACCAAAAATCACTTTTCAATCTCCTGCTCGAGGACGTAGACCTCCAATCCCTCGTATGGTGCCACCGAGGAAAGAGAGTGGGGAGAAAACACCTCAAATTCGTTCATGAAAAAAAAGGCCCTTTGTTCTCAAATCCCAAAGCGCACCAAAAGACGCAAGGGGTGTTTACTTTTTTCACATGATTTGACTACCGAACTCTGCCCACACGATATGGTACTGATATGTCGGAGGACCGGGGTGGCGCCAGGAACTGCCTGGTCATCCGGAAGTCCACAATGACACATCTCACCAGAAACGACCAACCGGACCCGCACGAACAAAAACGAAAATGAAAGCCATCAAGCCGAAACCGCACGAAACATCAAAGCGAAGGATGGTTTTTTTATTCCAAATATAAGCCATTACCCTGAGCCCGGCAGTAACAGCAAAACTTTCTTAAAGCCCTCTCGCCCGCCTCTTACTCAAAGAAGGAAGGGAGAAAAGATAGGTGAAGGCTAGGAAAGTAATACAGTTGGATATCCAAAGGGCCAAAGGGAATTTACCCGGATAAGTACGTACGTAATTAGTATGCTCTCCTCCGTCTAGCCGGTTGCTCTGTCAGCCTTAAGGAATCTGTGCTTGTTGTTCATGCTGCTTGCGTCGTGTTGCTGCTGGAGTCTGTAGGGTACTGGTACAGGTACTAGTACAAGTACACAGCTCGAGAATTCCGATCGAGGAGAGAATACAAGCCGAAAATGCCATCCGAGACGAAGAGTAATCAAAGAAGGGAGAGAAAGGAGGGAGAAAATTAGAAGCGCATCGCAAACTATATATATAACAAGCAAAACGACCAAACATGATCTCGAAAACAATACAAACATGGTAAACGGATGCAACGGCAGTTCAAACGTGCGGCGTGCGGCCTTCGTTGAGTTTAGTTAGCTATTGAAAACCTCCTTCCCCATGTCATATCGAAAGAAAGGAAAATCGCCACCCAACACCGCCGTCGTCGTCATACAGTTGCAGTAAGTCACCTATAGCACTGCGCCTGAATACTCGTACCGGTACTGTTGGAGCAAGAGGAAGTTCGCTGTTGTGCATCAGGGCTATACACTGCCCCACCTCACAAAGTTCCCTGCGCGGCCTTGCATACCGCAGCATGCACGGATCTGACAGGTTTTTCGTACCCAAGAAACCGTTCCTTCGCAATACCCACTCCCCATGTCGTTATGACTCCCCCGTACACCCCCTTCCACCAAAATCAGTCAAGTCAATCAATCAAGCAAGCAAGCAACCCAACTCCTCGCCTCTCGGATCTTCAAAAGTGAGCTAGATCTGCCATGTGGCTTATTAACAAGCCATTAATCACAGGGTATGCATGATATCAGGGAAAAAAAAGTTACAATTCGTATCATCGTATCGTATGGTGCATATATTGTTGTGTCGAAAACCCCACAAGCAGATAATAAAGTTATAATAGTGTCGCAGAAACCAGTGGATAGCTATCACGGTATTGTTAGACGCCGGCTGCAAGACGAGAACCAAAGCTCGGATCCATGTCATAGGGATACGGTAGGGAAGGAGAGGTGGAGATGCCCGCGGAGCGGAGCTTGAGAGGATGGAGAAGAGGGAGAAGAGGGGGGAGGTTAATCTGTCTGAAACGCTGGGTAGAAGTTTAGATACTTGCGTAACCGCCACAAATCGGTTGATCTGAGCAAGCCACTTTTTCCTTTTCCCCTTCTCCGCTTTCTTGAATAGTGTTGTTGCTCGCTTTTATTTGAAGTGGTTGCACGGTTATGATATGCCTCCTCTCCCGGTATCGTGACCGCAGTTAAAATACTATGCAAAATAACGGTATCGTATACCGGTAATATAATACGCTGTCTCCGTCAGACCTCTAATCTCCGTACTTGGAGACAAAACCCTTCAGAGAGATCAGCGTTTTCCTCATACATTAAAGCTTGAGGCTGCTGAGTGTGTTAGGTCCACTGGTATTCGCAGCTCCGGTAACCTGTCAAACCAAGCCTATCATGGGTCGGTGCCCGCAATTCCCGCTGGTGACCTGATAGTCAATAATTTGTGATCTGATAGTGGGCTGTACGAGATTTTACGGTACTTGTTGCGGGCAAGGAGTATCCGAAAATAGGGGCTTATGGGCGCTCAGATACGCGCTGATCTTTTGCAATATATTTTGTTAATCCCTATTTTCGGGTACTGCATGCTATCCGCACGGTATGGGTATTAGGAAATGGCCTTGCCCATAGTCGATTTGCTAGTCATGTGTTCCATGGGATTATTGGGAGAATACTATGTTGTGATATTGCACGATAGAGTTTGATGTCAACGACCAGTAATTATGACAATTGGGAATATCATATGTTGGTGGAGTGTGTGGTTGGTTGGACGTGTGAGTGCAAATTGGGGGCGGGAGGTGCTTGTGGAAATGTTTCGGAGGTCGAATCTAGAAAGGTCCATCTCTCCGTCCGGATTAATCCCCCATTCGCCAGGGGTGGGGGACATTCGACCTCTTTTCTGCGAACGCCTGGAATGGTTTTTTATTGTTCCTATTACCGGTATTTCCCCCTGCCTGTCAAACAAGAAGTTCTCTCCTACGTTCGTCTCAATTTAATTATCACGATCATGACATCAGCTTTTGATCCGGACTAGTCAGGGTGACAGGCAGGTTGAGGCAATGCTAGGCAGTCGAGTTCAACACGCGTGGGATATGACTTGGCATGTATTATAGAAAACGTAAAACCTCACTTCACATCTTGAGCGGATACACCGCAACTACCTTACTTCTGTCAGTCTAATAATCTGTCACCCCCAATTTAGTTGAACCCCATCTCATCTCCTTCGTTTACGATCTCGAAGCGAAGCGAGACGTCGACTCAATCATGCACTTCTAGCTTGGCTTCAGAAAAGAAAGCCAGCAAGCAAGAGGAAAAACCTCAACTACCGAAATTGATCGGTACAAACTCCGGCCGGGACGGCGACAAAAAAAACGTGGGAAAAAATACCTCCAAAATCACGCAATGCAGTTTGAATATCAAAAGATCAACTCGTAAAGCTTTCCCACCGCTCGAAGAAAGCAGGAAATAAGGGACAATGATGACCGATAAACTAGTATGTGTCCGATGAATAAAGGAAGAAGCAGAGAAATATGAAAGGGGGGGAAGGAAATTTTCAGCGTGCTCAATACTGGTTAATGCACGGCGATGGGAGCAACCCCCATACCGCATCGTCATCATCATCATCACCATACATCAGACGAAAAAAAGAAGAGAGCTCAAGCATTGCGACACAGCGCAGTACCGAAGGAACCAACAGAACCTGAAAGAAACAACACCGGGGCATCGCCTTGAGGACGGACTTTAGCAAACGATGATCCTACATATCAGGCTGTAGGTACCGTCACTGCAATCATACAGCGCGCACGGCAGTCTACCTCTGCAGTGCATACAGCAACCCTACGACACTAAAACCACCACCACAAGAAATTCAAAGCTTATACTAACCCCTAGCGAGAACCGAATTCCCCAAGGTTCTGAGGGCTCTGAAGAGCGAGTTAGATCCCCTACGCTACACTACGATACCGGTGCTCGTAGACCTGCGCTGTGCTCCGCATTGACGATATCGACGTTGACAAAGATCAGGAAGAAAACGCTAGTCGACCTGCCTACTAACCCTACCTCTCCACCCTACAACCCAGAATAAAGCCGGAACCTCAAGAGGGAGGAAAAACTCCCATCACACATAACTCGACGTCGTCCTCGAACCAATTATTCCACCACGACCATGCCCGATCCCATCAGAATCGCATAGCTACCTCTTTATCGGCACCCAGTTCAATCACACCACACACAGCTACCACCAGGTTCTCCTCCCGGCAGTCCTGAACGGGCAGGGTGCTCGAACACGAGCATCCTCATTAGAAACGCAATGCAAGACGCATGTGGGTATGATTCGAATTGTCGTTTTTTACTTTTTCTTTCAAGTATGTTTTTCTTTTCTTTCCCCCGGCCCGGACTGCTGCTGCTTCGGACATAAGTTATCTTATTCCTATGACACCATACGAGCGCTTTGCTATACGTAGGCTACCATATCGGCTAGTTAAGTTAGTTATGATTTGGCGCGGCGTTGTGTCCAGGTACCGGTATATAGTATTCTACGGTTTGGACTTTTACGTTCATGCTTCCTCCTTGAAAGCTCGTGTCGCGGGGTGAGATGTGACGAACCAGCGGGGTAAGCTCGGAGGGAAAGCCAAAAGCGGGGAGAAAGGTAGGTGTCATTGGCGCCGTAAGTGCGCAAGCCAGCAGACGGACAGCGGGTTCAGCGGTTATGCAATAGTTAGTTACGATAGTATCATACTGAACAATCACTGAACCAAACTTTCTCAATCACCGCTTTTCCCTCCCACTTGTTTACTTCGCCAGATGGTAGGGTCTATCGTAGTGACACTCCCTCTCTTTCCCTCTCCTCCGTTCCTCCGTCCCTCCGTCCCTCCGTCCCTACTCAAGCAGTATGCGAACCCCCCAGGATCACCGAAAAAACTCGCTTACCGGTATCTAACCCGGGCGCCCAGACGAAAGTGGCTCGGGAGTCTGCCATATTCAGGGCATTTCCATCTGTCAGTCTCTCTCCTTCGGTCGCACTATTGTGTACTCGAGTGCTGGTATCTCTTCAACAACCTCTCCAGCACAGGCAGAGGTACCGGACGGTGCTGTTGAACTTATGTCCCCATCAAAGTGCTCGTACTACCGCCACACTGGCGAATGGGCGGCAAAGTATCAACCCCGCCCCCAAAAAAGCAAAGGAGCTGCCGCAAAGTCCTCAAGTACTCGAGTACCAGGACCGGTAGATCACTACCACAACCACAGCAACTATTTTCGTCTCCCCCCCCCCACCTCTTTCCGATGGTGCAGTTCCGGTATCGGTAATAGAAGACCGCAACGGCACCCGAGTATTGGCAGTAAGGAAGGGAGGTACCCCACCACACACACCAGGACCAGAAGAAAGAAAGAAGGAAAAGAAAAGCAACAGCAGCACACCAAGCGCCCACCACACAACCACACCCATGCAAACCACACTTGCACGAGTCCTCTCTTCTGCATGCGACCGGCACAAATGATACGCTACCACACCCCCCTACGATAGGTAAAACGTGAGAGCGAGAAAGAGAGAGATAGAGTAAAATCAAGCCAGCATCACGTGATTTCGTAATAACCAGATACAGTTTCCACCTCACCCACGACCGAAGACGAAACAGGGCCGGCGATGAACAGGGATCCATTATCAGTAGTTTTTTGTAACCCTAACCTTGACAGTTTCCTTTTTTGCCCACCAAACACCCCTGTTCGTCACCCACCCAGTTTTGTCGTGGACTGTGGCACCACAGCAACTCAAATCATTAAACACAAGTGCTGTGTCATTGGAGTTGCCTCCTCTGGTAAGGTCCGGTGTTTTTTCTTCTTCTTTTCTTTTCTTTTCTTTTTTGTCTCTCAGAGGGGCTGAGCAGCCCTCTTTTTCTCTCTCGCAGGGTTTTTTCCAAAGTAGGGAATTCTCGACTACATAGCACACAGTACTAGTACAATTATGATATCTGACTTTCTACAGTATCGTGCCTTCCTAGCAAGCAAGCAAGCCACACTATACCAGGCCATGCCATTCTCCAGCACATACCCGCTGGAGCTTGTTCACATCAGATCGGAATAGAGAGCCTAGCAAGGAAACCCCGATTTACTGGAACACGCGTCCATCCACTGCCACCACTACCCCTCCCTCAACACCCTGCGCTCCGGCACAAATGTGCGGTTTATCGGAATGTGTGCTCGAGTAAGCCACTACTTTATGATCCACAGTGCGGTATCATAATATTCAAAAATAAGGAAGAAAGCTCTACCGTACTGACGGTAAGTCCCGGTGATCACATAATATCACTCGGATGTTCTTATCTTATTATTATTTTCTCTCTGAAGAGGAGGGGGTATGTAGGCTTTTCTCGAAAAGATGGTTTATAGCCGGAGTTTTTGTTGTTGTGATAGATGAAAAGTAGCCGGAATGTGGAGGGGTATCGGTGGGAGGGGGAAGGTGGGAGGGAGGGTCCATGGTTCCGGTTTCGGCCGTGGGCTGCATGAGATAGTGCGGGAGGAAGGGTAACGTTTTGGAGTTATGGTGGGCGGAAGGATGGAGGTAGGGTGAGTGGGGGTCGAGAGGGTTCGATATCGTACCGTGCGTTGCGTGGAGTCCATGATAGACCAGACATGAGGCTTGATAGAGTGCGAAACGATAAAACTCTTTGTTGTCGGCAGTTAGACTACCACAATGTCGTGGTATGATAGCCCAAAGCCAAGCATGCCGTGACAGCCCAGATGCCAAGCAGATCGGCCGACCAAGACCACTCATATCAACAAGACCCCTCATAAAAGATAAAAAAACCAAGGCGGAAAAGAAATGAAAAGAAAAAGGCCGCCAGGCTAACTGACTAATTGAAAAAAAGCCACTTCTAACTCCTCGCTTGTTCCCGTATTTATCTGCCGGTGGGTTGAATCAATCCTAGACCGCCATACCCAACATGCCCTATCGGAAAGCTCCCCCTTCGGGTGGGGATGTGGGACTACTGCTATCGTGCTATCATAGCCAGCTAGGCCCGGCTCGTCAAACTCGGGAGAAGATCGTTTTTGGCGCGCTCGGTACCCCGCAATCTTGTACGAGTACGATACCAGTACGAGTATGTCCTCCACCACACACACTCCCCTGACAGACGATAGGGCACGATAGAGCATCCCCGCCGGAAGGCTTCGCTCCGTCGGTCTCGTCTGGAAGGGAGGGAGGGAAGAAATTTCCTTCGTCACACTAGACTATCAGAACCTGATTGGTCATCATATTGATTGGTAAACGCTTGGGTGTCAAACTTGGTCTAAGGTCCCGCCCTCGGTACTTTTACTTTCCATACAGCATCGGCAAACACTGCCGGTCGAAGGGGCTTACTGTGGTCCATATGTTTTTTTTGTCAAAAGCTTCTGAGACAGAGGTTATCAGCCTCCGAGCTCCCTGCCCAAATGAGGGTGTTCGAACAGATAACACCGTAACAGTTATTATCAAGCTCTCGTTGGCTGCTGGGAAAATGATCCCGTAGGAACCCCTTCGGTTCGCTATCTCTCTCGCAGCCCTCTAATCTCTGGATTTAGGGACGGGAGCACTTAAGAAGAGCTAGTGCTTTCCTCGCACGGTATCCTAAGTCCTTTGGATGTGTTGAGTCTCATTAACTGGCTTTTGCAATTCCCCTTTACCTACCAAACCAAACCTACCGTTGGCTGGCGCAGCGATCTCCACTGATAAACCGCTAGCGAATCACAAGAGCTCTCACGCTATTGCCTTACCATGGACGGTCTCAAGCCACTTTACTCTCGGCAGATCGGAGATTTTCGACAGAGAGTGTGATTTGGCGGTGGGGCCAAAATGCTTCGACTCGGGTACTGCAATACACCTGACAGAGTGTCATACAAATACAGTGCAAATCCCCAGCCCCCCCCCCCGGTGAACAGCCTCTTACCAAACTGAATTAGATTAGCATCGCAACCAATCGATCCCAATCCTACCAAACATCCCATAATATGCGTCAAACAAGTAATCTCTCCGGCGAAATCATATCCAGGACTATCCCTCCACCGTAGTCTGCTTGTACCTGTGCTAGTACAGGTACTGTTCTTGCACTCGGTCATCATACGAAGCCTGGGCCTCCAAACCAAGCGTGATAACTCGGGTTTATCGCCGGCCCATGTCCTCCCATCAACTCGTTCATTCATTCACCCACACTTTGACATCGACTGTTTGGTCCTATATCGTGTCATGCTCGTTCATGCATAGAAACATTCATGCGTGCATGCATACAAACTCGGTACATGCATATATCCATGCATTCATACATAAACTACGGTAACCAACTCCGCTCCGGGAGCTACATTGCTAGTACAAACCAGTACGGTGCTCGTAGCAAGCAAGAGGTATCCGAAAACAGGGGTGGTGAATATGAATAGGCGCTCAAATGCTCTGCCTACGGATCTTTTGCCATACACTTTGCGAAACCCTGTTTTCAGGTACTTCTTGCTTGCTACTATATGTACGAGTACGTAGCCCTCTCTACGCATGTTACGTAGACAGATGGCCGGACGATATCCCGCATCTTGGTAGTATCTTATGGCGCAGGAATATACGGTTTTACCGCCCGAGGGCTGCCGGCTGGAGAGGAACTCGACTGGTATATGTGTGGATGGGAGGGCTTGGTGTCGTTGAAAGAAGGGGAGAAGCGAGGGAAGGTGGAAAAACGTGGGATTTCGGGCCGAGATGTTTTGGATTCCGCGTTGCGGCACAGTGGGCTACATAATTTCGGATAGCGAGGAAGGAAGGGTACAGTGGGTTGAAGTGGCTTGACTGGGGTGGGGGTTATTTGGTATGACAGGTGGATACAATTATTAGGACGGTCAGGCGAGATGGGGATGTCAGCGTCTCATCTCCTAAGTACCGGTATGGTGCTTGTGTCTGGGAACAAACATCTGAAAATACGGCCATTGTTACACAATAATCCAACCAGTGAAAGCAAACCTGTCTCATTTTGGGATATCATACTGACACAAGCACCAGGCGATTTCTAAGCATTCGAAATGGGAAAAAGTGAGTGATCCGGTTATGGCATAACCAATGCCTCTGCCGGTCCCCAATATTGTGGGGGTAGTCGTAACCCACTCCTTTAGTGAGATACCGGTAACTCACATTCCAATTACCGTACTTTAAAAATCGCCGATTAGTACCGCGGTAATGACTTGAAGACGCTCATTTCGTTTCAATGGCATTAGTACCGCACTCAGGCTACCCACCTATCAAACGGGAACACCTGTGCGCAGTATGGCTGCCTGTGGGAAATCAGCTATACAAGAACAAGCACAAGCACAAGCATAGCAACCCCCCCCTCCCCCGCGAAATAGAACTTGCCTATAGTCTAAACAGAAACACTCACTCAATCCATTACATAACCCCCGGGGGGGCGTGCACCTGCCCGCTGGTCTCACGTGCCATCCCATCCCATACCTACTCCACAGGACACCCGGAGCCCCGGAGCCCCGGAACCTTCCCGACACCGCACTTTACCGCACCTATAACCTTAACCGCCCTCTCGCTCGTATTTACCCAGACCTGAAATCCAGAGTATATTATGATAATAATATTACAGTATCATCATACTCCACAATACAAAAGCTTCCCTTGTCTGCAACTTCGCCGTGGCATACCGTACTTGTATCCGGAGGGTTCTCCGCCCCCCCTTCGTTTGTATAAAGCCACCCAGCTAGCTAGCTAGAGCTCCCAAGTGCCGAAAACTTTTTCCAAAAAAAGTGAATGAAGAAGGAGAAGAAGCAAAAGCGGGGAAAACTGCCGCGGGGGTGGGGTAGGTAGGGAAGGGTGGAGGAGGGGAGAGGGATCTACTGCCATCGGCTCTGGTCGGCGTAGGCCCCGACGTTAGCATCGGTCGGGATTCATGGTGGCTTTGGTATGGGGATTACTGGTGGTATCAGGTATGTACGGAGTGGTTAATACTGATGCATGAGAAGGAGAAGAAGAAGAGGAAGAAGAAAGGCCTACAATGCTATGGGATGCCTGACGGAAAGGACGCATAGGTGAGCATGGTATCATACCGGTAAGCTCCGATATGTCTCCTAAAGAAGGTTCTTACGGGATGAGTCTTCACGGGAGGCGGGGGCGGGGGACGGCACTGCATTGCACCGGAGATTCAGGCCACCCCACTTGTACGTAAGCACCGTACATTCATTCTTCTATCATATCATATCATACCCAGCGCCTTTGACTTACCGTATCTATTATAGCTGAGGCAGTATTGGCGGCCTAATCCCACCACCAACTAACCACCATAACTACCACCGCCTCTCAAACCGCCTTCAAGAAGGAAAAAGAAAAAAAGAGAAAGGCCTGTATTCCATCCCATTCCTTCGATATCCCCTCCCGCGCCTGGGCTCTTCCGATATCACCTTACTTTTATATAATAGTAATATTTCACTCGACTCTACCAGCCACCCTGCCGGCCCTCCCGAAAACCCGAGTGATGATTCGTGCATGCACTGTCTTGGTGAACCAGCCAACCAACCAACCACAAGCAAGAACCTCCCGCCATAAGTTACCCCCATAGATAGACAACTTCAAACTAACTAACTGACTAACAATCACAAGCTAGACATCACTTTCGCGCTCTTGCTTTTGTCATCTACCGTACTTATGCTTATAACCCGCCGGTACGGAACGGTACCACATGCAAGTTACACACGAAAAACCTGCATAAAGAACAGATTGCAAATTTGATCGGCGGTTACCCTGCCTGGCTGGAGTACGCCGGAAACCTTATTCTATTCGGATGGATGGCTAAGGGAAAGGTGGACAACCGCGGTATATACCAGAATTTGTGGGTATTACGCATTCGCGATGTGAGGATGACTCCAGTCAGCGCCGGCAAGTTGTTATGAGGTGGAATTCTATGGCGAAACTTTATTTTGACAGCTGAGGATTGGAATACAGTACAGTTTTGTTTTTTCACTTTTGTTTCTGTTTTTTTTTGAGGGGGGGGGAGGAAAGAGGTAGTGCGTCGTGCGGGAAGTAATTGAGCTGGAGTGCAAGAGAGAATAATAAAACTGCAAGAGTGAACGATTGAAGGAAGAGGAATAAGCGATGGCATTACCGGGTTTTTGGTATTAGGTAGCCGGATGAGAGAGAGAAAATAAGTAACCAAGACAATGGTAAGTTAAAGGAAAAAAGAAGGAAAAAACTATGATATATCAACTACCCGCCCGCCTTCACTATTTTCACCAACCCTAGCGCAATCCACCAGTGAGTTGGAACCCGGCAAGTCATCATCGTAATCAACATCGTCGTAAAAAGAGAAAAACCCCCTACCCTTCTATAATAACCTCCTCACCTCCATTAGAACCCCCGGAAAGCACCTCTAATACTCATACCTCTGCCTCTCAAACCCGGTCCCGGCGCCTCCCATCCCTCCCGCTCCCCCGCCCGGTCCCTTCCCGGCAGCGGCGGCGCTGACGCCCTCATTAACCATCTCGACGACCTTGAAGAAGTCGCTCTGGGACCTCTGCGGCCCACGCTGCCACACCCAGATCCCGCCGCCGACTACAGCGACAAACAGGAGCAAGCGTAAAGTGGTGATGACGACGGAGTAGATCCAGCGACTAGCCATACCCAGGATCGCCAGTGAGAGGTAGACGATCACGAGGAGGAGAGCGATGTTCATCAGATCTGGCTGCGAAGTGGCGTACTGTTTCAGGGGGTTGACCAGGTGAGTCTTGAGCGACGTTGTGTAGCTGGTGGCGCTGTGTGCGATGTTCATGACGTAGAGGAAGATTTCGTCCATTTTGTTTGTGAAGTGATTAGAGAGGTGTGCGGGTGCGTGAGCTTTTTGTTTGTTGTTTGTTGAGCTCGGGGTAGCGGTGGTGGGAGGTTGCTTTTATCGCGGGAAGAAAAAAGTTGTGTTGGAGGGTTTGGGGATTGGTGGTTTAGACCTGTTGCCGGACTTGGAAGACGGGCGAATTGATGAGTACGCGGCGGCAGATATTAGAGTGTAAGGTGTTTGAGTCTCAATTTAGAGGGAAAAGGGTAGTAGAATAGCTGGGTAAGTGGGGAGATTTAAACAAGACGAGAATAATCTGGTCAAAGGAGGTGTTGTCGTGTGCTGTTGTACTGTTGTGTTGTCGTTTCGTGTGTTTTCCACAATGGTAGAAGAGAAAAGGGAAAGAAGGAAAAAGAAAATAAAAACAACGTTGCCAACTTTTATCGGTTAGGCGGTTAGCTTCCTAAAGCGGATTTACAACCCTTTCAATTAACAATCACATTGTGCTAGCACGAGTTATTGCGTTCACGGAAAATCACTCGAAACAGGGTACGGTATTGGACATCAAAGATGTTTGTTATGGACCCTTTTATCCGTGGCCAACCACTGTTTCCCCTAAACCACCCTACGAGATATGATACCTAGAAGTATGTGGTCCGGGCGAAGGACAAAGGAAAAGAGAAAAGTGCATTTAGCTGCAACAGAAATAAGAGCTCATTTTATGGTATTATTGAGAAAAATGAGAAATTAGAGAGCCTCCCCATCAAGCAACTTCTGGGCCCCGTACCTAGAATTTTCTATTAATATTTGGACTGCTTTAGTGGGAAAAAGGATATAACTTACTTTTTGAGGCGGATCGCCTGGACCGAAATAAAACCGGTAGTGTCAACCGGCGCGAACGAGGTACCGATCTCGTCCATGGAGCTCTCAGCCATGTCGTAAAGCTTGCTGGTCTCGCTGCTCCTTCCAAGAATTATTAAGGAGCCTTTGTAGACCCGGCAGCGGACCTTCCCATTAACAGCCTTCTGGGAAGAGGCGATAGAATCCTCGAGGAATTCACGTTCAGGCGAGAAGTAAAGTCCGTTGTACAAGATCTTGGAATAGTTGAAGGTCACAAACTGATCCCTGAGAGCTCTGATCTCCTTGTCGAGAACAAGGCCTTCTAAGTCCACATGAGCAGAGCGGAGAATAGTCAAACCAGGAGTCTCGTAACATCCACGGGATTTCAATCCAATGAAGCGATTCTCAACAATATCAATCCTTCCAACACCGTGCCTACGAGCGATGGCATTGGCGGCTAAAAAGAGATCCAAAGGCTCGGAGACTACCTTGCCCCCCTCATACTCGAGCTTCGAAGGAAGTCCCTTTTCGAAATGGACGGTGAAATCCTCCGGAGTGTCGGGAGCATCGAGAGGATCAGTTGTCAATTTCCAAAGATCCTTGGGAGCGGTCTCGTTAGGGTCCTCAAGAATGCCGGCTTCGTAGGAGCAATGAGCAAGGTTTTCGTCCATAGACCAGGGCTTGGCCTTGGTTTGAGAAACAGGAACGCCGGCCTCCGCGGCATAGGCAAGTAAGTCATTACGGCCAGCAAATCTGTTGTAAAACTCGGGGAGCCGCCACGGTGCAATAACTTTGATGTCTGGCTTCAAGGCATAAAACGCAAGCTCAAAACGAACTTGGTCATTTCCTTTGCCGGTACACCCATGAGAAACGAGTGTACACCCTTCCTTCTCAGCGACGGCAATTTGCCCGCGAGCAATAACGGGTCTGGCAAGAGAAGTTCCTATTGCAAGTCAACATTAAATGAAAATTAAAGATGATCGGGAAGCTGTGGTAGAGGATGGCCTACCCAAAAGGTAAACATTCTCGTAAATTGCATTGCATTGGATAGCAGGATAGCAGAGCTTCTCAACAAACTCTTTGCGAAGGTCAACAATGTGCACGGAGGAGGCCCCAATTTTCAAAGCCTTTTCCTTTGCAGCTTCGAAGTCCTCTTCTTGACCAATGTCGGCCACTGGATTTCACAAGTTAGAAGATTTGACGAAACGCACATAAGTTAGCAAACGTGGAGACTTACTGAAACAGACAACTTCGTAGCCCTTTTCCAGAAGCCAAGCTAGAATTTTAATTAACGGATGAACTGTAGGGACTAATCAATGGATGTAATACCAAGGATACACGAAGTATCAAGTCCACCGCTATCAAGAGTGAGTCAGTATGGGAAGAAAAAAAAGCTCTCGGAACTCCATTTTTTATGTATTCAATTGAGTGTAATTGAGTGAGAGCGATTGGGACTGTTGTTTCTCTTTCAAAAACGAATAACCCGAAATTGGTAACTACTCACGAGTATGCAAGGCAAACCTGTAAAAAGTCAATAATTGTTAGTGGGAACAATTCAGAGCGAGAACCAAACTATGGCAGAGGCTGTGGAGGACCGAGGGGGGTGAAAAGATGGAGATAGGCAGGAATTGTAGGAGTTAGAAAACAGAGGGAAAAAGGGAAATCTAACTAGGAGTCGAGTACGGTAATGAGAGATCAAAAAAAACACGGCAATAACTAGCAACAAGTATATGTGACGAAAAAGTGCCTGGCAGAAGCAGTGGGAAATGAGAAAAATAGCGGGAATTGTGACCGCAAGCATACCTTTTCTTTGCTCATGGTGGTGGTGGCGGTGGTAGTACTAGTGTTGGTCGATGTAAATGTGCTGAGAAAGCCTGATGTTACGAAGGAGCTGGGAGAAATTGGAGACAAAGTACAGGTGGGGGGTGGCTGTCAATGAGAAAGGAGAGAGGAACGGAGGGAAGAAAGAGGAGGGAGGAGGGCGGTGGGAGAGGGGAGGGCGAAGGGCAGGTGGGATGGAAGGAAGGACTACTGAGGAGGCTGCAGAGCAGAAAAAAACTTTGGTGGGGCAACCTGTCGCTTCTACCCCGCCGCAGGCCGAACGTTGGGGATCGAGCCCAAATTTATCCTTGAATGCAGGGTAGTTTGCGCCGGAGAAACAGACGAAAGCTTTTCGCGAAAATCTTTATTCTCGAAGACGGCACACGGCATGATGCTTAACCAGGCATGCAAAAAATCACTATTTCGGCTCGTGTTCAATGAATTCTTGTTTCTGGTGTATGATACTTTACTTGGTATTTTGCCGGTTCATTTTGCATTGCTGCAAAATGAGAATGGCTAAGTGAATCCTTGGCCAATTGGATAAATGGGATCTACAAAGGGCAATTGAGAGTAGAGCAGTTGATTAAATAAAGGACGCTGCCAAATAGAGCTGCTAATAACGATACGAGGGGAAATGAAAGATGAGGGATGTTCGAAAGACCAAAGACAATAGCAACTCCCCTTGAACACAATCGAACCAACAAATCAACGGCTCGAAACTTATTCAAAGACACGAAACAATACATTGTTGGTATTCCCAAATCATACCGACTTTTTGAAGTTGCCATCCCACTTTTAAGCCTCCTCTTCAGCAGGCAATTCCTCCTCGTAGGCTTCACCCTCGTCGTCAGAGACGGTGGCATCTTGGTACTGCTGGTACTCGGAAACCAAATCGTTCATGTTGGATTCAGCTTCAGTAAATTCCCTGAAAACCCTTATCAGCACGTGACCTCAAAAGTGGCAGCGGTGGTTATGGATAAGGCTTACATTTCGTCCATCCCCTCGCCAGTGTACCAATGCAAGAAAGCTTTACGCCTGAACATGACGGTGAACTGGTCACCAATACGCTTGAAAAGTTCTTGGATGCTGGTAGAGTTTCCAATGAAGGTGGAGCTCATCTTCAATCCCTTGGGAGGGATTGAGCATAGGGCAGTGAGAACGTTGTTAGGAATCCATTCAACAAAGTATGATGAATTCTTGTTTTGCACATTATGCATTTGATCCTCGACCTCCTTCATGGAAACCTTTCCACGGCTATTGGTTGGCAGTAGTTAGTTTCGATTTATGGTCGTTCGAGTGGGGACAGCACTCACAAGATAGCAGCGCAGGTGAGGTAACGACCATTGCGGAAGTCGGATGCAGCCATCATGTTCTTTGGGTCGTACATTTGTTGCGTGAGCTCTGGAACGCTGACGGCACGGAACGAGTGGGCGCCACGAGAGGTGAGAGGCGCAAATCCAACCATGAAGAAGTGGAGACGTGGGAAAGGAACCATGTTGACAGCCAATTTGCGGAGGTCAGAGTTAAGCTGTCCGGGGAATCGGAGAGAGGTTGAAACACCGGACATGACGGCAGAGACCAAATGGTTAAGGTCCCCGTAGGAAGGGGCTGAGAGTTTAAGAGTACGCATGCAGATATCATACAGGGCCTCGTTATCAATGCAGAAAGTCTCATCCGAGTTCTCGACTGTTTTCTGCGGTTAGTGTTTGCCTAATCCAAGCAACTGCTTCTGGTCCTTACCAAGCTGGTGTATCGACAGGGTGGCGTTGTATGGCTCGACAACGGTGTCCGAGACCTTGGGTGAAGGAACGACGGAGAAAGTAGCCATCATTCTGTCGGGGAACTCTTCGCGGATCTTGGAGATCAGGAGTGTTCCCATACCAGCACCAGTACCACCACCAAGCGAATGGGTAATTTGGAATCCCTGCAGACAGTCGCAGCCTTCGGCCTCACGACGAACAACATCCAATACTTGGTCGACAAGTTCAGCGCCCTCGGTGTAATGGCCCTTGGCCCAGTTGTTACCGGCACCGGATTGTCCAAAGACAAAGTTGTCAGGCCTGAAGAGGTTTCCGAAGGGGCCAGATCGAACAGCGTCCATGGTACCTGGCTCCAAGTCGACCAACACAGCACGGGGAACGTATTTGTTTCCAGAAGCCTGGTTGCACAACAGTGAGAAAGGTGTGGCTGAAATCGAAAAATACATTATCATACACCAACCTCATTGAAGTAGACATTCATACGCTCGAGTTGCAGGTCACTCGTTCCGTTGTAACTGATAGGATTTCAGAACACCATTGGTCATATTGGGGGGTTGGAAGCAAATGGCAACTTACACACCCGACCCATCGAGTCCATGTTCTCCACTGATCGTTTGCCTACAATCAAAAGAATCAAGTAAGAATCCTCTCTCTCGCTAGGTGAGGCTTGATAGATCTGGTATGAATTCATACCAGAAAGCAGCACCAATCTGGTTACCACACTGACCGGTTTGCAGGTGGACGATTTCGCGCATTTTGATTCTATAAAATGTTTTGGGAATCGTTAGTTACACAAGGATAACGGAATAATAGATAGCTGATTGTTGGCGTCTGGGATAGTGCTTGGAAAACCTAAAACGCGTCTCTCTGAGGGGCAGGCAAATGGAGGACTTACGACTATAGGGATGACTTGATTGGTGAATCGGGTGAGTAAACGTAAAATTGAGATTTGTCGATAGAAGACACTGTTGAGATGAAGGAAGAAGGAAGGAAGAGGAGGAGGGGGAAGGAAAGGAAGGAAAGGGGGTTGTTGTACGTTAAGAATTTGTCCTCTGCCAACACCACGCCGGGGGACTATCGCCAATCAGGGAAGGGGCAGGGTTCAGCTAGCCGCACCACGCACGGGACGCTTGGAGAGTTCTCTCCCCTCACGCATGCATAGCTGACCGCCGAATGGATGGGGAAGTATATGGATGAACTTGCACAAATGGCGATGGCCACCTTAATTAATTGGCTGGGAAATATCGTACAAGAACCTTCCGTTGGTAATGTTGGACCAGCCTCGAGGGCACAACGAGGTGGACTGGGGCTAACTTAACTACTGTATCAACGAGATGGCTTTTAGTAGATATCTTGAAGTATTGTGCTAGTAAGCCTCAAGTATCCTATTCTACTCTAGCCCCGTATGGTTGCAATTAAGTGAGTGTTCCATTACCCCTAAGCATTATGTGCTGTTTTTCGTACATCAATTACTAGTACCGTCGTTCATTTGCTGTTTTGTTTATTCACCGATATTTGATGTGCTCCTATTTCCGAGTGCAAGGATTAGCTCGAATTTATACGGTAGAACACCAGTGGTCGAATGCTGTTGTTGCGCACCCCAACAAATCCCAAAACGTCTTGCGAATATTGCCATAACAATAACATTGCTACTGCACCGCACTGCACGGTATGTATTATACAGCTGTCACCATAGGTCAAATCGCAATCCGGACAACGGGGGTTAGGCCATGCGAGGTTGCTTAACGATGAAGAGAAGTCGAGTTAATGGGGTCAGAACAACTGATTAAGATGGCTGCTCAGCAGTTTAGCCCCGGCCTTGTACTTGCGCCACCGAGTTGAAGTCGCTCACCTAGACACAGAAATTGATTAGTAGGCCAATCACATAAAGGGATGCCTTATGGATTACCGAGGTTGTTAGATTTTGGTTGTCCGTACTGATGGGTGGCCCTTACTCCAAGCTTTAGCTGGTGTTGGATGTCAACCAACGAGTGACTGCACATGTATAAAGTAGTCTGCTGACAGATCCTAAGCTGCTCAGATTACTGGGATATAACCTGTGATAGTTTTGTAGTTCTTTCGAGGCAGAATGAAGCTTATCATGGGGGATTCTCTCCAGGAAAAAAACGAAACAAAGTTTTCGTCGATAACTTGCACCGCAAATTATGGTTAAACCCTTAGTTTTTTTTTGTGATATCATACCAATGAGGGTACGCCAAGCTGAGCTCTCTAGATACTTGTTGCAACACAGCCTCAGCTCTTAGCTTTCAACAACAATCGTCATCACCAACCTTAACTTCCACGAGTCTTAGAAATTTCTAAAGCTCTATCATGTTTACCATTAGAGTTCTCCTATGGGTGCTCATAGTTTTTAAACAAGTTTTCACTGTGTCTGCGGACCCCATTTGCATGACTAATGGACCCTCATTGACCTATCCAAGCCCGTCCATAGCTGGCGGGTATACCTATCAATTGCTGACGAACCAGCTGAAACGCCCAAGAAATCTTGTCTTTGATACGAATGGGAATCTCCTCGTTTCTGGTGATCCGGATGGGATCTTCGTTTTGAAAGTTAGGGAGGGTGGGGACGGGTGTGTTGTCTACGGCGGGAAAACTCTTCTTGGGGATACATCTGGATTAAAGTTAAATCATGGACTGGCCCTTTCTAAAGACGGTAGAAAACTGTGAGTATATACTCTGATATGGTTTTTTCTTTCTTTTTTTTTCAAGAAAAAATTAACGGACTAAATTTGTACGGCCTTAATCAGCTTCGCGAGTTCTGCAGACATTGTCTATTCATGGGAGTATAATCCCAGGACCTTGTCCATAGACCATCTTTCAAGAAAGAAAATTGTCACCGGAATGGACTCTGGCGGCCATATCACCCGCACACTCCTTACCAGCAAATTATATTCGGATATCCTCCTAGTTTCTAGAGGGTCTGATGGGAACTTGGACATGGAAGCCAAACACCTTCCCAAAGGAAAGTGCATGATCAAGGCATTCAGTCTCTCTAAAACAGAGGGACAGGATTTCGCAACACAAGGCAACCTTCTCGGATGGGGTCTTCGGAATTCTGTGGGAATGGGAGAGGATAGTCATGGAAGTTTCTGGGCTGTCGAGAACTCTGCTGACGATATCGTTCGGGAGGGGGTTGATATTCACCAGAATAACCCGGCCGAAGAATTGAATTTCCTTGGGCGTCTTAGTGATACTGCTTTTAACCCGCACTATGACGCGCCGAATTATGGTATGCTTCTGCCATGTGTTGTTGAATGTTACCTAATTTTTATTGTCCAGGATATCCTTACTGCTTTGCCGCCTGGGATCCAAGGGATCTCAAATCCACAACCTATGACATTGGTGTTGGTGACCAATTCGCTTTGGTTATGAACGATAGCTTCACGGATTTGACATGTCGCGACAAGTTTCGGTCCCCCCGTTTGAGTTTTCAGGCACATTCGGCACCTCTGGATATCAAATTTCACCCTCGAACTGGACATGCCTGGATCTCGTTCCATGGAAGTTGGGATAGGGATGTGCCGGTCGGGTACACAGTCTCAGTAGTGGAGTTTGAAGGCAGAGAACCGGAGACACCCAGAAATTCAAACACCTCTCTGATAGACATCATGTGGAATAGTAATATCACTGGCTGCCCGCAAAAGTGCTTTAGGTAAGTAGGCATTTTCGCGCAACACTTTCAATAGTTACTAATAAGAATTCACAGGCCGGTCGGTATCGCCTTCGATAATATTGGACGAACCTGGGTAGCTTCTGATTCAACCGGCGAGATATATATCATCACACCACCTGGCTCATCCTTGTCTGATTTGCCCTCACCCAATAGCACATCGGATAGAGGTTCTAACTCTAGTAGGAAGCGCTCGGCGGCTGCTTCTCTTGCCCGTAGCGGTGTTTCTCTCGCCCAAATGGCTGTCGGAATAGCGGTTGTATGTATCTTCTTGGGAGGGAGGAGTGTGCTACTTTAATCTGAATCTTGTAGAGAAAAAAACAAATAAACAAATAAACAAATACATTTAAAAAATATCCTATTTCGTAGAGATGTGTCTTTTTACCGAATTCTTTTTCTTTTCTCTCTCTTTAGAGCGGAAGAGAGAGATTACCGATTTTTACCTTGTTCTCTGTGACGCACGGGGTGGAAAGAGTTTTGGATTGCTTGGTAAGGGTTTAACCCGGTGGCCAGGATTGCGGATATGAATTCACCGGCGGGATCTCATATTAAAGCTAGCGCTTTGTGGTGTTTCCCTTGGCCTTCCGGAAAACCATAGATAACCACCATAAACTACTTATGCCTATTCTATACCTAGCTAGCAGGGCCCGTCGAGTTTTCAACTATGGGGTTGAATGGTCAAATAACTACTAAGTATAGGGCCTAGCTCTAGGCATGCGGTAGTGGATATTAGTATGGCATTCGAATACTGTGCCAGAATCTGTTGTATGTAGGATTCGATGGCTTAGTGGCGTGGCATATCTGGGCGCGCGCTGTTCCTAAAATACTGTACGTTAGAGCCTGCAGCAGCTCAAGAACGACGAGGACCCATTGACCCCAGTTTGGAGATCTCTATACAAGCAAGCGGTTATGCACTATTTTAGCTCTTGTCTTGTGGGGGTTGCCGATCCATTGCGAGAAATTACCGAATGAGAGTCTATGATCCTTTACAAGCATCCAAGGACCACTAAATCCCTTACGAGGAGAGAAAAATTAAAGAGGTGGGGGCGCCGTGCCGAGTAACACCGATTTTGTGAACCTTTAGAAGGTCAAGAATTTAACATCAGACTCGAGTTCGTTCCCCGCTTGGTCTAATCCCAAATAACGTCATTCACGAGGGGCCGCATAACTCTATTGAGGAAAGCAGGACAAAAATATGCTACCAGGAGCTGCTTATGAGCGGAAACCTTAATTAAATCGTAAGCTAGGATATACGGTAGCAGTATACCCTTCACATGCCAGCTGCTAACCTTTTGAGATCTCTAAATGTTGTTTTGATCTGCAAGTCTTCCAAGTTAGCAACGAATAATCCTGAATAACCTTATCTCACAAGCATGAAGATTACCTCTTGTGTGGTGAAACAGCTGCGTCGGTAAAACCGAGGTGATGCGAGAAGATATTCTGATTCTATTCGGCACCGATATTGATTCCTGTGGGTTTGGAGTGCGAACTTTCCTCACTCGGGAGAAGCGCCCATAGAAGCTTAGGCCTGCCCCTGGTATATGGGGCGGATCGCTCGAGGCGTGGGAGACAATGAGGAAAAATCGGAGCTCTCTATTTAGGAGCACGGGGAATTATGTGGAGGGGTAGGATGCTACGAAGGTTTAATATAACGTACTACCTCCGCTACTGCGATCGCGGGGCAGCACGCACGAAGTCTATCGGAGAGTTAAGGCCTCTGGGTGAATCCCATATGAGACGGCGCACATCTGCTTGGTTGCTATACGGGAGTGGCATTAGTGCATTGATCCGGAATTCCAAATCGCTGGGGGGGGAGCGGTCTCAGCCCCTTGCTCCTCGGGGGCACTGATGGGCCGCAGGATATATTCGGGCGAATGGCGTTTAGTTTTTCCCACCGACCGTGAGTTAGTGAAGATCTTGAACAAAAAAGGTATCTATCCTGCTACCTATACTCTACTGCTGCTACTGCTTTGCCGTTTCCCGCTAACAGCCACGAGTAGGCCAAAGTAAGCTGGCCAAGTTTATCGTGGTAGATGTGCCAGCGGAATGGTGAGCTCTTCCTGGGATTTCAGAAATGGGCAACTTAATTCAACAGCGGCTGTAATTGACTCCCGAGGTTATAGCTACTGATATTGCTACCTGTGAATGAGATTTTAGCCGGGGATAGTACCGATCCGCTGGCAAGATTTATGCATAGAGGGAAAAACAGGGCGGTGCTGCTTACTGCCGTATTTCTGCATAAGATTTCCAAAGTAGTATAATATGCACTTGGGGCATATGTACTTTGGAACCAGTAGTTTACCTCTCCCCGAGAAGCGGCAATGGCTCGTCGATCCGTCGATCGTGGTATTAGTGTTCCTCTCCACCTCCCCTGAAGTATTCTGCACTATGATGGTGATGGCCAGGAGAAGAATATCTGGCGCTTCAATTGGTCCTAGAACCCCAGTCATCTATAATACCGTACCTGCCAGAGCACTAGGTCTCAGTTTCCGGGTCGTCAAGGTAAGCTTAAGCTTCCCCCCAGCAAAATCCGGAAGGTGGCACTGCCTAATTTCGGCTAGCGTGTCCAAACTCTACTAAAAGCTCAGGCGCTTGACCCCCCTCCTGCTACTTGTACCGACAGCTCGTACAGTACCCCATACCGAAAATCAAGTTCCTATCGGCTTCACTGGAGCACTCGAGCATCGGTGTTTCTGCTTGCTACTGTCACACGCCATTCGCTAACCTGGACCTCTTTGATACACATTTAGGAAAAATGGAAGGCAAAAGGAAGGTCAGCTGTACTAGGAATTATATACCTGATTTGGAGTTCATACGTGCTGCAAGCAGCTTAGTTTGGGCACAGAGGAGAAGCAAGCAAAAAAGAGGCGGTAATATACCACATTACTGTACTCGAGTATACTGGTATCCAAGAGTCTGATTGGGGCGGGAGGAAGTGGAAAAAAAGGGAAGTACCGACGATTCGCCCCCTGCCGGCACTCTACTTGACTCGCTCGTGCCACGATAATCAAGACATCTGGAATGGAGGGGAAAGAAAAAAAGAAAAGGCATAATGAACAAATACCTTACCATCCGCCCTTTCGGACGCTCTACGTTTCGTCTCCCTTGTTCCTATTCGTCCGTCCGTGCGCCCGAGTTGGATACGCTCTTTCTTGCCCAAGCTCTGAACTTGAGCTTGTTCCTTTCGCTGTTATTATTACCACTATCAACACTCCCTTTACGTATAACACTCCTTTAGTTTTAATACCTGTACTTGGGGTTCCTCTATTACGTTGAACCGTCCACTCCCTCACAGATAACAAATCAGGCCGCCTTCGCTGTTTAAAGATAAGAAAGCAGAACACTCTTTTGCAAGTTTAAATTGCGACTCACTCACTCTATCTTCAATCACCGAACGTTACCTTCGAAAAAGATGTCAAAGCCCAACATTTCCCTACTGCTGTTCCCATACTTCCTCTTGATCCTCTCACTCCTCAGCCCGGCCTTCACTAGTGCCCAACAAACCCGCGACGCAGACGAAGAAAGGCAAGGCCAAACCGTCGTATCAGCCGACATTGACGGTGCCCCTCCCCCCCCGAGCCCGAGCCTTGCACAGACCGGACCGAAACCAATAATCCCAGGCTGGGACGATAGTTTAGCCATAGCATGCATCATCGGCAGCATTTCCCTCGTTGTGGTCATACCCATGTTTGTTTACGTCTGGTATAGACGGAGACGTCTACGACGAGCGAGGGTGCTACCTCGAAGTTCGGATAAGGTCGCCTTGGTCAACAGGAAGGGATCTCCCACTCCTGTTGATGGGCAGGAACCGCCATTACCGTGGCCACAGAGAAAGCTCGAAAGGACGGAGACCCAAGCTAGTTTTGCCTCAGAGGTCACGGCTATGAATCAAATTCCAAAGCCGCAGCCGGCGTTTCACGCTATGTGAGAAGTCGCAGTTACGAGGGGGGGACGACGATGGTGGATATGAACTGATTGGGATATGGATACTGCGACACGCTGGATGGAAGGATGGAAGGACGAACAGGGGGGGTGGCTGGAGTTTGGAGCGACACATACCCCCCCATTGTATTTATCAACGTTTATTCCCCATGTTTATTTCTGTTAAGAATGGGATTATGTTGCGGAGTATCATTAGTGGACTGTCTATGAGGTGGCCCGAACAGACACTCCCTTCTGGGGGTTTCCTTCTGACTTGGTAGGCGTAACACCTTACGCAGGTACCAACGCTCGATTGTTTCTAAGAAATAAGCGTGCAGTACTTCACGAATCACAAAGTCTGCATCCACCATAAACCCCATAAAACTCCATGACAACGGCTACCCGCAATGATGGGTCTTTGGGTTTTAGGTTTGCATATCCATGATCATCACCATTACTATTTTGAATTTATTGCGACAGCAGTTTGTTATTAGCGCAGTTGCGTTAGTAGGCACAGCTGCAATCGAAGTCAGGTTTAGGGCGGGGTGAGGGCCTTGCAGTCTGGGGAGCGCTAGTACTATCATGTAACAAGACCGTCACATAACAGCAACACGAAATCATTACCACTTCCAAAATAGGATACCCCAGCTGCGCACAGTAAGACATCTAATCTCGTCACCAACTCTGATAGCGATGTGATACAGTTCGATGCGATAACTCCATATCTAACTTATACCACTCAATACAAAAACGCCCCCTAATACTCCAAACCCCCACCTCGACCTACCAACCTCAAAAGACACTATCCTTATTTCTTCACCCCAACCCAGGCAAACTGGCTCTCCTAAAACCTTAATCTTATTTCTGTTTCAAGGTCCCAGATCATCCATTTTATGCGCAGTGGCAGATCGTGCCAGCCGCCTTATCCAAGTATGCCCGTTGCACAGAGCTTACCACGACCGAGTGGTCTTCCTTCCTTCCTTACTTACTTACTCCCTCCTTCCCCCTTCGGGAGGAGGTACCAGTACCCTGGTAACGGAAGGTGGAGTAATTCCCGGGGAAATTGACGGAAATTGACGGAGATATGTTCGAGTTCGGTGACATTTGATCCCCGGTCGTGCGCTCTGCACTAGCACAAGCCAGAAGTTATTCGATTGCAGCTATTTTTGCGTCATGGAACATTTGACTACCATGACGCGTGTCATGATTTGAGAAGAAAGAACAAAATATAGTTGTAGTTTTGGAGTCTGGGTGAACTTCCTAAACCGGAAGTTTTCGAAATAACTGCCTTTACGTAGCAGGGGGGTTCCCGGGTCCAGTAATGGTGTGAATGACAAGGTATTGATCCGAGATTCTCGGCCACTTGAATATATAATTTAGCGGGAATTTATGAGGAGGTTGTCAGAGTGAACCCGAATTGCTCATGTTGGTCGTCTTTACCATTTCGGTGTTGTTTTGCTGTGTGTGGCGAGGCGCTGTGTGATGGGCGACCAAAGGTGGGCTCTATCGTCATAGACTGGTTGAGTTATATAGCCAAGAGTGAAGGGTTGCCGCGGCAGATTTTGGCATATACCTTATCTGGTAGGTAGGGTGAGAGAATGTAAGATCGGTTTACTGCTTGGAGCTTCAGGCGCGCATAAGTAAGGTATCATACTTACTTTTACGCGGCTTGTTCGTATACACTGTACGAAACGCAGACAGGGTAACGTGCTAGTCTGTTTGCCCGAAGAGATCAAACCCGCCGAGTGATGGCAGGTGATGTTACATTAATTAGGAGGAGGTTACACTCCAAGGGAGTCCGAGATGAGTGGCCCCTTTACCTCGTTATGTCCTCTCCACTTGCGCCACCCCGGGCAGGCTCCGACATAGTGAGGCAATGGAGGGGAGGCGGGAGTCCCAGGTTTGAATCCCGGCAATGCGAATTCTGGATATGTTATGCCCTAACTTTGGAGAGTCTAGCTTCCAGGATGTGGTGGTCTTTGGGGATCATGATATCCACTTAAAACAAACATGTATCCTCGAGCCCCACATACTGCACACAAATTGGTGAGTAGGAAATATCAGTCAGAACTGGCACGACACTCGGGAACTAGTGGAGTACCTTTTTCAAATCCCAACCTCGCAGGAAAAATTGAATACTGCTCTCTATTTCCAAGGCCATCTAGAATTCAGACCCCCAAGCTATCAAAGCTCAGACTCAGATTCCCGCGAGTGGCATAACAACTTTCCTGCGGTCATGCCTACCAAATTGAGAAGTCTCACCTGTTCTATGCTTGCGAACAACCGTGACATGGAATCAGGTTGCTGGACAGGAACCGTGCTTATGCCATTATCCAGATTTGCCTTGCGGAACCTCGGAACCCGGGTTGAGCCTTGAGCATCGGACCTTCTCCGAACCGGGAACTGAAGCTAAACACAAGAGAGTAGATGCCCCCTGTACCCAGTTAATACCAGCCAACATCTCGTATTCGGATAACGGGCTGTCCTGTAGAAGATCATAACTGCCCTGCCTTCCATCTTCATGGCACCCAATCCATCCCGCGAGTTTACTACTCCTATCACCAACGAAACTCGTCGTGTTACACTATATCCACTTTGTTTCCCTAAGGTCGAAGAATACAGTCATTGCGTAAAGGGGCAATGCTAGCATATGTTGTGACATGCATATATGCACATGTTGAGCTCAGGTTTCATTAATCTTCGGTAGTTGTTTCTGAGAGCGGTAATTCAGAGGAGGATTGCCTATGGTGCGAGCAGGGTTTCGACACCACGTGTGTCAGTGGCGGGAGTTGTGGGGGGATTGATGATTGGCACCAGGCGCGAGATGTACAGTAGAGTATTGTACTCGACCAAGAAGGTCGAGAAGCCGGGCTCCCACATGCCACACCAGCAGCAAGTAAGGCATCGAGTGATTAATCAAGCCTTAATACAGACCTAAGCAGAAAGAGAGACTTGCGTCTTCATAACGCTTTAGCCTATACCAATCACGACCTCTGGACATAAAATGCCAGAATACCGACAAAACAACACTGCGATTACCGCCTAATCTTTTTACCATACCAAAGGAAAAGGGGGGAGGGAGGGAGGGGATGTTCATACATTCACTAAAGCTTTAAAAATGTAAGTTCATACACCAACAAAACTCTACACACACGCCCCCAAGTCGTCTTAAAAAGATATATCGCACTTTAGTCCACCGTTCAGCACAGAGACCACAAGCACCCAATTTCCCAACTACCGCAAAATCTCAAAATAATTGAACAATGTGCTATGTCGTTGGAGTTGCCTCCTCTGGTAAGGTCTGGTGTTTTTTTGTTTTTCCATGTCTCCCGGAGGAGCTGGGCAGCACTTTTTTTGCCGCAATTTCCCCCCTTTCCCGAGGTAGGGAATTCTTGACTGCACGGCCCATTGTTCAATTATTCGAGATTCTACGGTAACCAAAGCTTATGCCCCCTCCCCTTAACATCGGTTCTATTAGCCCGACATCATCCAAGGGAATGCAACCCAGTGTCTGACGGAGGCCGCCTTAGGCTCCGAGACATCCAGGTGGTTCGCCAGAGACACACTTAAACAGATAGTGCCGGCCAAGTAAGCTTCTCCACCCAAGGTGACATCACAAATCACTCCCCCCCCCTCTCCAGGAGTAAATTTCACTCACTAGCAACACCCCCAGTACAATATCTCCGCCCCGGTGAACCTGACGCCCAAAGCCAACTTCTATGAGCCCAACTTCCAACAGAAGTCTTCCGGCGAACCCAAAGAGAGGGATAGATGAGCTAGTTGAAATTGGCAATAAACGAGGGAAGGTCGTCGACTGTGAAATATGTACTGCGGTGGAATAAAGCTTTCGAGAGTGTAGTGCGACGTGATACCATGCAATGTGATTAAAATATATACCGACATTCCCACCTTCAAGGTTCTCCCAGCCCGAGAGGAAAAAGGGGGGGTGCTAGGTCGTGATACCAGTCACGAGCTACAGCCCCACAGTTATTCTGCCCACCGTCGCTCCAGCCTATGGACATTTCCACCGGAGTCGTCGGCACAACCAAGTTCGGTATGATACTTCTTTGTCACAAGCTCTCCCCGTAGTTGACTAATCTTATCTTGGCAATTCAAGCAAGTTCTCCGTGGCGCAATTGGTTAGCGCGTTCGACTGTTAATCGAGAGGTTGGAAGTTCAAGCCTTCCCGGGGAAGAGATTGTTTCAGCAATTTTTTTTTCCCCTTCCTCCAGTGGAAATGTAAACTGCGTCAATCGCTATTGTTGATATGTTTCTCCGCGAAGGGATTTGTTGAGGACTTGGTTAATTGGTTGGAGGCGGGAGTCGTGAGGAGTATGGTACTAGAGCAGCATGTGCTTAAGTTCGGTAATTAGTCTTCTGGCTGGATGGACCCGGAAGTGGATCGGTCAGAATGCGCCAATGAAGTAGAAATCTGGATGTCAATTGATGTGCAATGCTTAGAGGAGATTCAGAAAAGGAGGAGCTATTTCTGATAGCATATTATGTTAGATTTTCCCCTTTTTTAAGCTGAATCTGAAGGTTTTATCTTATCGAAATTCCGCAGTGAGGATTTATGCAAGATTCAGAGATAAACCGATTCGCTGTCCGCGCCCGATCCACTTCCCGGCCCAGTGCAATGCGTTACCCACCTCCGTAAAGTTCCCATATCTTCCCTAACGCTACATATCATTACTATTATTACACCAACCCTTGGGGACGCTTCCCACCCCTCCCTTCCCCCAATTTAGTAAAAACAAATCGCGGTAGAGGTTTACAATGCCCCGAGGTATATCCGGAAAAGGTTCTTGCTGCTCCGTTGTCATTAATAGGGGTTAGTCTTGGATTACTAGATTCGCGCAAAGAAGAGTGCGGCGTGAGAGCCCCTCAGCCAATCCCAACATTCCTAACGCAGCACCAGTACCTCACAAGACCACACAGCAAATACCCACAATCCCCATAGCAGATTTCACAATCCAGCACGAGCAGCGCGCGAATGCCGGATCGGTATTGTATTATACGGTAGATTAATGAGCGACCGAGAGAGTTCTAAACGGCCGGATCACGCGCAATGTCTCCGGGCTGTACACATCGGTTGCGATATGGCCCGCCGGAGTGGTTACCAGCCACCGCGCATGGCGCCTCCCAGGAGTGGTAGGTTGTGCTGGGTATTTGAGTACTGCACCGGGCCCTTGCATACGTGTGTGTATGCGTCTTTCCGATGTTGAGTTGAATACTGTTGATTGGTTGGGTCTTCCACTCTTCCCTATTATCATACTTCCTTCAATCTCGCGGTAGACTAGGTTAGCGGGGTTTATTATAGGACGAAGTTGTGTCCCCCAGATTTTGTAGGGGCTGGGGGGTGTGGGTTTTGTGTTTCGCGAGTGATGGGCTATGATCTTGCGGTTTATCGTGGGAGTGGATACCCGTGGGGGGGTTCGTTTGGTTTATTTAGATTTGGGCTTTTCTGGGGAGGGCACGAAGTACGGCCAACAAGGAGGAAAGAATGAGTGTGGGAGAGACAAGTTCGAGGGGATGTGATATTATATGTTCGTACACCCCGCCTCGTCAATGCTTCCGTTCCTTACATAAAAATCAGCAAAAAAAAAGCCCCTACTCCACCCACTCCGGATCCACCCGTCTCCTCCAACACGCTACAAATTTCCTCCCGCCATTCCTCTCAACCTTCTTCCCCTCCTCAGTATCAGTCTTCATCACAGCAACGCACACATCATCATCGACCTCTTCCCCAGTCAACCTCTCGAACAGCGGATGCTCATCAAAATGCTTCGCCATCCAATGGTGCAAATCCTCTACGTCGGTGATGGTATACATGATACCAGCAGGCGCGAGCACGTAGGCATACTCGCTCGCCAGCGTAGGCCTAAGCACACATCAGCAACCACACAACCTCCGACCACGGGAGCGGAAAGGGGTACACACGACACAATCCTAGCCTTGTGCTTCCTAGCTTTAAAATGCGGATCGGGGAAGCACAAGAACACCTTCCGTAGCTGAGACCTTTCGAAAAAATTGGGCAGGAACTTCATAGCGTTGGCCCGGATGACCCCGACGTCCCCGTAGACTTCTCCGCCTTGTAAGCGTCGCAGCGCACGGATCCGCTCGTCGACGTATTCAGTCACTTGTGTTCTTATTTCCATGCCTAGCATGCGTACTCCCGGGAGGACTTTTGGCAGAGAGATTATTAGCCCGCCGAAGCCGCAGCCGATGTCTGCTACTTCTACCTTTTTCTCTTCGGAGGTGGAGGTAGTGGGAGAGGGGGAAAAGTGCTTGCTCCAGTCCATGTCCTGCGGACACGGAGGGTACACCAATTGATGGTCCGAGAATGGATTCGCGTGCGCGCGCTGTCGGTAGTGCTTCTTCTGTGGGAGGCCCTGGCGGGTTGGATCCGAGCGGTAGGCGGAGCGGTGGCCAGTACGTTGGCCACTAGCCGGTTTCTGACGCTTTGCCGGGGGGGAGGCGGAGGTCGAGGTTGTTGGTGGGGTTGACATCTTATGTCTCGGTATTCTGTCAATCTTTTTTCTTGTCCGAGATTGGCGGTGGTGGGGGTGGTTCTTTTATCGCTTGTATGATATTTTTTTGAGAACGTTCTGGTCGGAAGTTACCGAGCGGAATGGTGCAGTTCAGGCTTGGCGGGGCGGGCCTGCAGATGTGGCGCAAGAACACGAATAAATATCAACACCAACCCTTACCAGCAGAGGCAGCTCCAACGTCCTAATACTTGCGCGCATGGCCCAACCGTTTAAGTTCTTACAGTAACGCAAGGTCTTATTTTGCCTATCTAGAGGAGTGCCCGGATATTACCTGTTCGAGAAGCGCCAAAGACCGTTCGACCCCGTACCAGCAGCAGCGGGCAACAACCTCCACCATTTGAGAAGCAGCAACTGACTAAGAATACATATATGAAAAGATGCCTCCGCTTAACGTTATATTCACCTCTCTAACCAAAGCCTTTGAAGATTGCCAAATTCACAAGAACAGAATCATCCCTCATGGAACTGGATAGCGACCGACAATCCATCTATGATATTCAGAATTGGGGCTGCCCCTCGTTTCAAGCGTATTATTTTGAGGATCCGGCACCGTTCCATTACCTCTGGAGGGGTCTTACCAGAGGGGTTAGTTACAGTGAGGAGAAGGAAGGACCTTGTAGGCAGAACCTCAAGGGAAAGGAGAAGCTTTCTATCATTCCCAAAAGATTGAGTCTGCTAGAGAAATCGGAGCTTGCAATCGCCAACCCACTAGCCGATTTCAAAAGCATACGGTTAGCCTGGGGCCAAGATTCGTACCCGATCCCGGCCAGAGGAAGCCTTAAACAGGAGCACTAATAACAATAGCAGTGCCACTACCAGAACCTTAAATCCCTATAACTCACTCAAAGGTTAGATGTACTGGTTAAAGGTTTCCCCTGCCATCAACTGATTCAGCCTCCCAGCGCCAAGGCATCTGGATACTTTTTAAAACGGCTAGTGCTCAGCTATCAGTCCGAATTGGGCAGGAGGATGGGCTTGAGAGATGGGTGAGCAATTATCATAAGAAACCACTTTTGATAAAGAGCCCAACAGTCGGAAGGCAAGAATGAAGGAATACACGACATCTAGGCTGTCAAATCCAACCCCAATTCCACAACAATCCTTTAAACGTTGGTTTGAGGGCCAAGGGGGAAAAGAAGAAGAAAAGTCCAAGGTTTAGACAACTTTCGGGCTGACTCATGGCACTAGAGGTTCAAAATGTGCCTCGCAAATTCAATGATGTTTAACCTCTATTGCATCACAACAGCCAAAATAATTGAAATGAAAAAAACTTCCGGAAACCGAAGGGAACATGCAGGAGAACAATGCCTGAGGGTTCCTTTGGCAGTCAGAGTCTCTTCCAGCCACACAATAGGACTTGAAAAGTTGTATTCCTGGCGGGAGAAATGTGTTACCTCAGCCACATTATGGCTTGACAGAAGTAATACCGGTGGAAGGAAGGGCCCCCCACCCAGCCAGCTCCACCTCTTTTCCAATTTTTAATAAGAGCAATGTTCGTAGAGATAAGTAAGATCCCGAATCACCCATGTATGTCTCCCCTTTGAGGTTATCCCGGCCAAGCCCTAACATTTTCTATGCGCCATGTTGGCGCAACGGATTAGCCATGAGTTGATTTCAAGTTCCCGGCACCATTTTGCGGAAGGAAACGTTGTGTACTTTGAGTACCGTACTCGCCCCAGGCAAGAAAAACCAGGGCATAGGGGGAGGGGGGTAAACGCCTGGTCGAAGAAAGGCAGAATACCTCCGAAAGGTTCCCGAAATGTCCCTGAAATGCCCCTGTTTTCTCCCCTAAATATCCGGGCACTCCTTGCCTCAGGCGAGTGGGGCTTAAAATTAAGAAATTCTTCAGCAGCTTGGATGGCACGTGATGTGGTAGGAGTTGAGGTCACGATACGATTGCGATAGAATACGTATGATATGATACGATAAAAGGCGTTTGAGAGCCATACAGGGCAAGATGCGCATGGTAAGGCTACGGAAGTGGGCAAAATATGGTGGATACGGTAAACCATCCATCGTCGTCATCACCGCCACCTTACTTCACCAGTAATTCACGATGTTAATAGCAGCTTTCCCTCCGCCCGCTCACCCTGTTTGCAAGGCAGCCCAACCTAATTTGATGATATGATAGCCAGGGGCAGTGGTGGGTATTTAGATATATACAACTCATGATGAGAAAGAAAAAGAAAAAGAAAAAGAACCGAAAACAGGACAGATTCCAAGGGAATATATCAGTTCCGAAGAGGTGCGTATAAAAAAAAAGTCCACAAGCCCCAAATCAAAGGAAAGTCGAGTACGCCATCAATCATTGAGGGGGGGAAGGAGAGTAAATGAACACACGACTGGGTATCTCGTGTGATGGGAATGGAGGAAATGGAGAAGAAACGACTAGGAGAGAAAAGAGTAAAGATAAAACACTGTAAAAAAATGAACATGAACCAGAAAAAACCCAGAACCAGATCAAATAATCCCTTCTCACCACGCACATCTCCTAAAAAAACACCCACTTCATTTGCACAGGTTTCCACTCGTGCTTACTCCATACCCGCTATTCCACACAAAGTCCGGTAAATTACCACACTGCCAATGATATCAATGAAGGGTTATCGCCTTTTGGGGTCGAAAAAAGGAGGCAGCAAGACAGACAAAAAAAGCAAATCAAGAGGAAGGGGGAGGGGGGAAGGGGAAAGAAGAGAAAAGAAGAGCAGAAGAAAAAGAAATGAAAATGAGTAGAGAAAGAAATGAAAATATGATTTGAAAATAAATAGAAAAGAAAAAAACCAGCATCACAAACAAACGCCCGGATTGATTTCTTTTTCTTGTTTCTGCTCTTCAACCTCCCCCCCTACCCCCATTTACCGAAACTCAACAGCCCCGAAACACCTGTCCTGGACATGTTTCAATTCAAGCTTTTGAAACTTCTCACTTTTGGCGTGGAAGTATATCCCGGACACACTTCCCGTGACCTGATTGAAGCATATGTAGTAAAAGCCCTCGAAGCTCGCGCCCGTGATTTGCTTCACCCTGTGGTCGGGAACTAGAAAATATTCCTTCCAGCGCATGAAAATGTGTTCCCGCTGCTCGAAACCCCTGTAGTTGAAGTCGGCACGCTTGGCTTTGCTCGCCAACGGACGATAGGCCGGAAATCGTGCCCAGTGTTGGTAATCGTTCTTCTCACTGGATCCCCATTCCGGCCGGCGGGTTTGGAACGTATACTTGTCTCCAATCATCTCGCCCTCAAAGTAGGTCGTCAAGGTGGGGTGGTCTTCGGTCAGGCCTTTTTTTTTGATTCGTTGACATGTCAGCAATTGCTATTGCACAACGATGGTGCAGGCAGGCATTGGAAAAAGGGTCGGGAAAGAGAAGAGCGATAGAAACAATCTTCAATTGGACTGCAGCGAAGAGCTGCATGGTGCAGGGGAAGGGCAGGGAAAAAAATTTCAGGAAAAAGTAATTCAAGAAGCCCAGAGCGAGATCGCCCCAGATTTTTCACAAGCCCGAGGGAAGAGTAAAAATAAACAGAAGATCAGAAGGAAAGATCGGACAAACCTTGGATGCGAAGATAGCCGCAGAGAAAAGATTCGGCCATATCGACATGCTTAAGCTCGACATGAACCTCGTAGGTAGATTTATCAGAAGTTTGCTTCCCAGAAAATTTACTGCCCGAGCGAAGGAAAGAGCAAGGCGAAGAAGGTAACAACTACCGAGTGCGCGCCAAAGTTAGACGTTAGCGACTGGCAACCAATATAAAATCTTCACCCTCCAAAGGGCAGTTAACGAAAGTGGAAGGGACTAGAAAAGGTGCGATGTTTTGTTTTTTTGCATTCTCTAAATGAAAAAAACACCTCCCCATTTCAGGCGGAAGGATATCCCCAGAGGATACATAAACCATGCACAAGGGAGTTTTAATGCAAAGGCGGATTCCTGAAATAAAAACAGACAGAAAATGAAAATGAAAATCCGTGGGAGGTAGAAAGAAGAAACCACTTACCCGCTTTGAAGAAAACTCGTAAGAGAGCGACGGTGTGAAAGGGGATTCGGGGGAGATGGGAAGTCCATGAGACGCAGCGGCCTGTGGATGATCCATGTGCTTTCGCTCAAGAGAGGGCGAAGGTTCAGACTGTAGATCCCTCTCCATATCCCCCTGTTGTTTCATTACCGTGGTGGTTGTGGTAGTGGTGGGGGCAGAAGCGGCGGTGGTGGCCGCTTCGTCGTCGGACATGTTGGTGGGAGAGAGTTGGGGTTGGGACATGATGATATCTTGCTGGTGAGCGGTAGCGGCGGCGGGTTGTTGTCGCCGGATTTGAGAGGAGATAGCAGAAGTCGAGCGGGAGACAGTCGGGTTTTCTTCAGGAGGACAGGCGAGCTGTAGGCGGGAGGGACGAATGAGCTCATTGATGTTTTCAGGAATGGTCGTAAGGGTCTCATTGGGTGTCGGCATGATTGTTGTTTTAATTTATTGTGAGATTTTATTTATTTTGTTCTTCCCCCTTGTATGTGAGAGCCTGATATTATAGGTAAAGGGTTGGTGAGGAGGCGGTTCGTGCTAGTGTTGTAGGAAGAGGGGGTTCGAATTCCAGGCAATAGCGTGGTAGAGTGATGGTGGTGGAGGTGCTATGAGCAGAGAATGGGGAAAGTTGTGCAAGGGGAATATTTTTTACCCTATTTTTTACTTTCTTTCAGACACAACGGGGGAGCGGAGAAGGAAACCGTTGAACGGGATATGGCGGAACAAGTTGAAAAAAATTGAAGAGGAAGGAGGATGAAGGATGATGCAGTGGAATTAGAAGTTGATTCGGAGAGAAGGAATATTTTTCTCGTCGAAAGAATGAGGAGTTGTGTGGACAATGTGGAGGGATGATGTAGGCCGGTAGATGCTGGATGTTGTCTGAGTTAAATGGATGTATGAAGTTGAGGAAGGGAGGGAGGAAGGGAGGGATGGGCGGGCAGATGGAGCGACAAACCCGCTTGATTCCGCCAAGATTTTGTGGGGTGGTGGCAATAGTAGGAATATAATAGAAAACCAGTCCAGACCGGAAGGGGGGGGTAGGGGACATGCAACAGTGAAGATATATAGAGGGAAGAAGCGAAAATAATCAACAAGTGGCCCGAGAGAGAGAGAGAGAGAGAGAGAGAGGAAGAGAGAGCAGAACACTTCAGCCATAATAAATTTGCCCTCCAGATAGAAAGAACCAGAATTCCTAAAAGCAGGAGCCAACTTCCCTAGAACATCATACCCCACAGTACTACTCCAATATATTTCCGCCATGCTATGATAGTATAATACCAAGCTCAACCCAACCCCAGCACTATACCGGTACCCCAGTTCAAGTCAAGTCAAGCCAACTCCCAATTTCCAATTCCCAGCAAAAAAAAAAAAGTTGGCGGACCACCAAGCGACTCGTGCGACACCCATCCACCCGTCAAAACAGCGGCTACCCACCTATCATACCATGCATGTTAGCTATCGTACGGCACGTCCACCTCGCCCATCAAAGCAAAGCAGCCCTATCTCCGAAAAGCCCTCCATCACTACCACCACCACCACCACCACCACCAACATCCTTCACCCGAGGACCTTCCTTCAGGAAAAAATGAAAGAGATTTTTTTTAAAAAAAAACAAACGAAAATCACAACCGGGTTCCCTTCCACCTCCTGCCCCTAAAAGCCTAATAAAATCCAACAAGTTCAATTACGCTAGTGTTCAAGCCTCGACACAGACCAAGAAAACGTCCAATAAGTTATGCCACGGCGCGAAGTGCGGCCCCCAATATGCACAATCTGCAAACGGCTATTATTCTGCCTAATGCAGCCTACTGAACTGCACTGCGGGCGACAAATATCCGAGGTTGCCAAGCAGGGCACAGCACATTACGGCACTATGCGAGTACAATACAGTACCCATGGCGAGTGATTCGACATGAAGAGCTCCCGGGAGTAACTGTAGCCCGTAAGCTCCGGAGATATCCACCCTCAGATCGTCATTCCGGACTTTCCCCGGCTTTCCCCATGTTTTTTTATTAACACAACTGAGAGGTGTGGGGTTGCTACGTAACTATGATAACCAATTAATTAATTAACCTATTGCGCTACGGTATTTGCGACCCCTGCTGCTTGTGGAAACGTGCCGAACTTGCACGCAATTCTGGGGAAACCCTGTACTTATCGTAAGGCTATTGGAGTTGGAGTTTGCCTTAGGTTTTGATCCTCTGTTTGAGTCGTGGTAGCCATGCCGGTATCATGCAGCGGGATGCAACGCTACAGACGGAGGATCAAATGATGGCGATACGAAAGAAGAAGAAAACCTAAATGCTGTCGAGAGTGCGGCATCCGGCACGGGTGGGACAAAGGTCGAACGGGATCATGGTGCGAAAGCTGCGCGGGTTTTTCGTAAGGGTTTCAATATTTCAATGTGTCATTGTGTGAGGCTGGACACGAGACCATGGTAAGCTTCCTATCTAGACTACCTACAATCCGAGACTCCAACAGCCTAATGATGCTGCTTGACCACCCCCGCAGCATTGGCCTGTTCAATAATCCTCTTCTTATAAGCCTTAATATCCCCCGGAAAGCTCTCCACACTCCCACTATCGCACACCCACAAATGAGAGCACACGTTAGCGAGCATAGTAACATCGTGCGAGACCATGAGCACGCCTCCACGAAAATTCCTCAGCGCGTCGGAGAGCGCGTCCATGGCTTCTACGTCCAAGTGATTGGAAGGCTCGTCGAGGACGAGGATGTGCGGGTTGGTTAGAGAGAGGCAGGCGAATGCCACACGGGACTTTTGGCCTCCGGAAAGGAGGGCCATCTTCTGGAGGCCTGTTGTCCCGGTTATGCCGAAGGCACCGAGGTGGCGGCGATACTCTTCATCGGTTCTGCCTGGGAACATTTTTGCGCAGAAGGCTACTGCGCTGGAGTTCAGATCGAGGGCATCGACATGGTGCTGGGCGAAGAAGCCAATTCGGAGACGGGGGTTTTGGGTGATACTAGAGATATCGTTAGGCCTTTTTTCCCTATACAAAACTAGAGTGGATAGGAGCCCTACAGTCCGCTTGACGGGACAAGCTGGCCAATGAGCAATTTCAAAACAGTAGTTTTACCGGCACCCTACATATAGGTTAGTATGTCTCTACGACCACAAATTGATTTCCAAGCATTCACATTAGGCCCCACAATTCCAATGCGCGAATCTAATTGAACGTCCAAATCCACCTTCTCAACGATTGGCTTCCCAGGTGTATATGAAAACGATACATTCTGCATCTGAATGATAGGGGGACTCAGCTTCTCCACGTCCGGGAACTTGAACACAACGCTATACTCGTCCTCGGGGGCCTCTAAAACCGGCAGCTTTTCCAACTTCTTAATCCTACTCTGGGCTTCACTACTCTTGGCAGCATTATATCGGAATTTATCGATAAATGTCTGCAGGTGCTTCCTATACGCCATCTGGTTCTCATACTCTCTCTTCGCCGTCTTCCGTCGCTCTTCCTTAGTCGCATAGAACGAGTCAAAATTACCACCCTTGTAGTAATCAAGGCGTTCAGAGTGCTGGTGGATGATATCAGTGGCAACCTCGTTCAGGAAAGCCCTGTCATGGGACACGACCAGGATAGTGGAGGGATAATCCTGCAAATATTCGGACAAGAAAGTGATCGACGGAACGTCCAACATGTTCGACGGTTCGTCCAAAAGCAGAAGATCCGGCTTGCAGAAAAGGGCACGGGCCAACGCCAGCCTCATCCTCCAACCTCCGGAGAAGGTTCTGGTAGGGTCCTGCTGTCGGTCCGCCGAAAACCCTAACCCTGCCAAAATGGACGCAGCCCTAGGCTCCGCCTTATCGGATTCAATCTCGGCGAGTTTGGCGTGGACTTCAGATAGAAGTGAGTCCAGTTCGTCGCGCTCTTGATCCGGGAATCCCTGACTCGCGGTGACGGTGATTGGGTCGGGTTTGCTTTCAAGCACCTTCAGTTCCTTCGTGATACGATCTTGCTCTGCGAGAAGATGTTTTCGCCACACATCGGCGTCGAGCACGGCTTGTAGGGCTGGAGTGTCATCGCCCATGATCTTTCAAAAAAAGGGAATCAACAAATCAACACACAAAACCCCTGAACAATAACTTTTGATAACGAACTAACCTCTTGTTCTACGTGCAATATGGTTATATGTGTAGGGACAGCCACCTCACGCCTTGACAGCGCTCTAAGCAACGTAGATTTACCAATACCGTTCTGTCCGACGAGACCATATCGCCTCCCATAAGCCAAAGTAAGTGTAGTATCTGATAAAATCCTTTTCCCACCAATTTGCACGTCCACATTATCAATCTTGATGTCCTTGCTCTTGCCCTGCGAGCTCTGCCCGAGCTGAAGCGGATTGACAGCCATGTAGAAGTCATCGTAAGACTGCTGCTCATCGGTAGCAATTAACTTTGATGCCTCATAATTCACGTTCTTCATGACTTTCTTATCCTGCTTCGCCTTGATCTTTCGTTCCGCCTTCTCGAGTTTTTTCTTGTCGACCTTGCTCTCAACTTTTCTCGTCCCCACTGCGTCGATGTCAACACCACCACCTACTAAACCCATGGTAGAGGAAATGTTCTTCTGGGAAGCCATGTGGATTGTTTGGTCAAGCTTTTTGGCCCGGCCAGAAAAGGCTTTTCTGTTCTCGCCGTGGGCAGCATTGAGCTGGGCGACGAGCTTATCTATTAAGGCTGTGACGGAAGCCTCGGAAATCGATGGCGGCGCGGCGTCAAGAAGTATAGAGGTTACAGCGCTAATGGCTTCGGCGAATTCGATATCCGCCTCAGGAGAGGTGGACGTAGAGGCATGGGTGAGGAATCCAACAGAGTAATCGGTGATGGTTGGATCAATGGATGGAAGGACAGCAGTAATTTCTGCCTCCATTTTGGCGGTAGAGAAAATACGGGGGCGGGGGAGTAGTTTGGCGAGATTTTGGTGGGGGAAGGGTTGACATCGAGGGGCGGGGGGGGCGTTGCGGGTGGTTTCTTATCGATAAAAGTCAAACCGGATCACGTGATGTCACTCTGATATCCATCATATCCAGCGCGAGGATACCACATGGTAGTTTATGAGTGTAGTTGATAATAGTAGTGACAGAGACTAGCGAAGCCAATAGCAGTTGGTTCAATGAAGGAATCCCCTCTAAAAATCCCACCCATCTAGACTAGGACAGGCTCTTTCACAAGTGACAGCTCGGGATGTGTTCCGACCCCTCAATCTCAAACCAGTGCTCCCCCGCTCTATTTTCCAATTCAAATGCATGCCTTGCTAGATGTGAAAGGATTCTAAGTATCTGCTCTCTTCCCGTATTATGCGGCCAAACGAAGGGAATAAACCACCACACAATCTGTAAAAATACAACACTCCTAGTAACTCCGGGCCCAGGTCGAATTATATCCAAGTCTTACATCCTTCTTCGAACTAATCACTCAAACCTCGCATGTCCTCTACCTTCAGGGCTTACAATACCCAATACCTCTCCGGTACTTCCTAACCACTCCTTAGCTCCCCCGAAAACCATTTTTGCCATCCCCGTCCCCGTCCCCTTCTTCTTACTAGCAGAGCTACTACCCATCGTGGCGGAAGTGCTGGGTAGTACATTCTCCCCAGCACTCAAGGATACAAACAGGGAAAAGGGCACAAGCCACACGCAGATACCAAAGAAAGCGCTAATCTCCGTGAACGTAGGGAAGCGGCTGGGGAAACTAGGGTCGGTCGATGAAGAGTAGTCGTAAAGGTTTCTGCTTGGGCTACTGGGGTGCTGATTGAAGGGATGATCCGATGGTAGGACTGGATTGGAGAAATGATTGAACCAAAGGAAATGGTTTCCGATCACAAGACCTACAAGCTGTTAGATGTAGGGTAGATCTGGGGTGGGGAAGGGATAATACAGCAAGATAGGATGAAAACACCATCCGTAAGTCTGACTACAAGCGAAGAGGGTAATTAGGTTCCAATAGCCAACCAAGAGTATATAATTAGCGACATTATACATACCCATCGGGAATGTCCTTGTAACATTCATCAAGTACACGCCATGGCTGGCTGCAGAAAAGAGCGTCAACATGACGGGAAATCCATCAAATACAACCAGTAGAATATGAGCTGCTATTATAACTTGAATAAGCCGTGTTAATAGCTTCTGTGAAATGACAGTGTGTTCCTCTACCAGCTCCGAGAGATAGTAGAGCCCGGAAGCTGATGTTAACGTCAGTACAGATGCCGGTATTGTGAACGAGTGGCGGAGATGATTACCGATAGCCAGCGTCAGGAACGAAAAGCCAAATATGACACCGGTGTAGCCCAATAACGGAAGAATCCACATAGTGATCGAGGCTTAGGGATAATGACGGTTGGGAATGTGAAAAGGATAAGCGCAAGCAGGTGATGAGCAGCGAACTATCGCAGCTGCAGTTCCGAAAGACTGCGCGAGGTGGTCGATTAGACAGGGTTTTGAGGGAGCGTGTCAGAGGCGAAGTGAATAGTTGGTCTGTATGAGTGTTGGTATGGGTGAGAAGCTTGCATTTGAATCTCGATTCATCATAGCGGAGGGAGGCGGAATACCAGATTAAATGTGTTGCGAGGGACACGTGAAATCTTCGGGGGAAGCTTGGCGATCCAGTGTTGAAGCTGGAGATGGATGCGGCTTAAAAAGGAGTTTCAATGTTATCCAGGCAGCAATGCTCGAGTACAGTACAGTAGGTACCGGCATCATAATATTATGTACTATCATACCGTGCGGAGAAAGCATCGTCACTATCCCACAACCAGGATATCCGTGCCTTATAGACCTTCTCACACCGAACCTACTCGAGTACTCTTACCAGGTAATGGCCTCCGCCTCCTGATGAAATCCGGGCGGAATTTGTGGGACTCGAGAAGCTGTTCTTAGAGGCACACATATCTCTCCCCTATCAGCTACAGCTACGGGCGCTCGTGCATAAACCTACCTGGGCACACTGGCTACGGCGCGTCTGGTATGTCCCCGGTCTTCTCTCTCCTTCTGCCCGGAAAACCATACTTGATGCTAGGTTCTATTTCAGCTGTATCTACGAACACATGGATGCCATGTTCACATATTACATCCCCGCGGCCTCCACACGCATCACCCCACCATAACTACGACCACCACCACCGCTTTATCATGTATGAGTTGGTAGCCTGTTAAACCTCCGCGCGCTAACAATTTGATTCTTCGTCTTTTGCCCTCGGACCGGGAGTCCCTATTTTCCAACAATTCATTAGCATTTCATCAATCCCAGAAGCCAAACGCCCTGTACCTGAGCGTGCCGTTTCCCCCTATACGTCCCAATATCCTTTAGTCGCATTATATTATCCGCTATCTTCCTCTTTAACTCCGTGTCTATAAGCATTTTCGTCATTTCCGATGAAATTGCCGTGACCTTCGGCTGTGTCAATTGGGATATTCTGGCAGCTTTATGAATTGAGAACTTTGCGCAGATTCGGTCGGCGACGTTGTGGCCGATGCCAAAAAATGATCTCAGAGCTTTCTATCGAATGTTAGCGGCGGAAATCAACTAAGTGCGGAGGAAAGTGACGAACATGAACGAGTTGGTTCTCAGCAATCTGGACTCCGTAAAGATTCACCATATTGTGGGCCCAACCGGAGGAAATTGTTTGTGGTCCGTTTGATCTCTCTCTGGCGGGGCAGATCTTAAACTCCGAAGTATCATACATGTATGATACCGCCTCCAGAAACCCAATGGTTACCCTGACGTCACGTGTCCACGGTTGAGACCACCTAAATGTTAGCTGGGAAGGTCAGGAACGAGAAGCAGGGGCACTCCTGTCACGACCCAAACCTCTTTCTACTACAGCTTTTGTAGGACCTCCATCTGGTGCAACTGGCCTTACGATGTCCGGATGAACTCTCTTCGTGATCCGTTCAGCTTGCGCAACAAAACCCCGCTTCAAATTCTACGCTCGCCCCTATTACAAACCATCCAAACAGAAGTCCAGAAGGCCGCGAGCCCAGCTATCGACTCGGCAGTTGAAACATTCGAATCAATGTCGTTTTCTATTCCGAAGAACGTCCCTTCATTCACGAGCCCTGACCGCGATTTTGAAGATGTGGGTTGGGCAGCTGCGAAATCTGGTGTATCACCTCGCACACTGAAACGACCGGTGTCTATTGGAAATATCGCAGAGGGAGCTGTTGGTGGCCTGTTCGGAGCCAATCGAGACCTACCATTATACAAGGACAAGCCTTATTACCAAAGATCGGGACGAAATCAGAGAAAGATGTATCGACGAAAACGATTTTTAGTGGGTTTCATAGCCGTGCTTGGACTGTTCTATTGGTTTGGGTATTTCTCTGGCACTGGTACAAGAATCTTGCCGATCAAGAAGAAATCCAAGGAGATTGTGGACTGGGAGGATAGGAGGGAGAAGGTTAAGGAAGCCTTTATGTTGAGTTGGAATGCTTATGAAAAGCACGCTTGGGGTAATACCAATACTCTTCCCCGGCTATCTTCATGATTTACCTATCTCCATGCAAAAAAAAAGCAATAAGCTGCTTGAGCTCCTACTTCACACCCAACGCACAGATGAGCGAACCACTCTAACGGAGATTAGGCAACGATCAGTTCTTTCCTGTCACCAAAACCGGACGTCAGATGATCCCTAAGGGCATGGGTTGGATTATCGTCGACGCACTGGACACTATGATGATAATGAACTTGACGAAGCCACTGGAAAAGGCTCAGCATTGGGTAGAACACTCGCTCACTTTTGAGCAGGACAGCGAAGTGAACACGTTTGAGACCACTATTCGAATGCTGGGTGGTCTGTTATCCGCACACTACCTCTCCCAAGATCTAAATCTCGTTCCTGTGAAGAAGGCTGCCGAAGATATGTACCTCAATAAAGCCACAGATCTTGCAGACAGGTTGCTGGGTGCCTATGATTCTCCTTCGGGGGTTCCCTTTGCGAGCGTCAACTTGAAGTCCCGTGAGGGAGTGCCTTCACACGCAGACGGGGGCGCATCATCCACAGCGGAAGCCGCAACGCTACAGTTGGAGATGAAATATCTCTCAAAGCTGATCGGCGAAACCATATACTGGCAAAAGGCAGAGAAGGTCATCGAAGTTCTCGATAATAACGGAGCTAAGGATGGTCTTGTCCCGATCTTTGTTTATGCTGATACCGGAAACTTTCGTGGAAACGAAATTAGATTAGGATCGCGAGGTGATAGCTATTATGGTACATACGCGCCCCCTTGTCTAGGCACTCCGGCCAGTGCTGACAAATATTTCAGAGTACCTAATCAAGCAATATCTCCAGACCAAAAATCAGGAGCCCATCTACCTGGACATGTACAACGCTGCTATGTCAGGTGTCAAGAAACATCTCATCGCCAAATCCCATCCATCACATCTTACATTTATCGCCGAACTTCCAAGTGGCATTGGCGGTGATTTATCTCCCAAAATGGACCACCTGGTCTGCTTCATGCCAGGCCTTTTTGCTCTCGGCGCAACTGAAGGCCTTACGGTCGAAGAGGCCCGCAAAGCAGAAAATGGGGTAAAGTGGGGCGTCCGACAAGAGGAAGACCTCAAACTTGCCCGTGAGCTTATGCGCACCTGCTATGAGATGTACAACGTCACGGCCACAGGGCTTGCTCCGGAGATCGCATGGTTTAACCTAAAGCATGGCAAGAGCGATGATGGAGAATTCATCGAAGAGGATCCAAGCAAAGACATCATTGTCAAACCCCGTGATGCGCATAATCTCCAGAGGCCAGAGACGGTTGAGAGTTTATTCGTCATGTGGAGGATTACGGGCGATGAGATCTACCGCGAGTGGGGATGGAAGATCTTTGAGGCCTTTCTCGAGCACACTGCCGTCGGCGAAGGCGCAAAGGATGGCTTTACCAGTCTTGATAACGTCGATGAGGTACCACCCAAACAGCGTGATAACATGGAGAGCTTCTGGCTAGTAAGTCGCCCCCACTTCACCCAATCACAAATCAATCCGCTAACCCTTCAGGCCGAAACCCTGAAATATCTCTATTTACTCTTCTCCCCGAACGACCTCCTCCCTCTTGACGAGGTAGTCTTCAACACGGAAGCTCATCCATTCCCCAAATTCGGGATGGGTCGTCTCTTCGAAACGGGCTGGAAGCGCCTGCCAAGGGACAAAGAGGGGGTAATCATTAAGGAGGACCTAACAGAGGAAAAACCAGAAAATCAGCAGAAGCAAGAAAAGGATAAGAAATAAAATGATTTGTACAGCTAATCTGATTTCGTGTGAATATTCAAAAATGCCGGGGGGGGCGTAATTTGTAGGGGAGGTGTAATCAATCGATTTATTATATCATGTACTATCATGCATTTCTTGTTGGGACCTTTTGGGCATAATAATTGGACGAGATTGATGGCGGTGATTGTGAGTGCCGGAAACATGACTGAAGAGCTTTACTGCCTGTCCTGTCGGAAAGGTGTCGTACAGAACCCCATACATATACAGCGAAATAGCGAAATAGCTCAGCAATACAAAAATAAACCAAAGTGTGGTGGCAAGCACCGTATGCGCGGGGGAGAAAAGTGCGGATAACAGCATGGAGCAGGCACTCAATCGGTCAATCAATCGCCTCTAGGAGATAAGGAACACCGGCCCGGAGCAAGAAACAACACACGGCAAGACGCACCTGCACAGGCAGTGCCGTGCGTGCTTCCCCACCAAGTCCAATGCCAGGCCCGTCCCTGGCGAGTGACATACCATGACCCTCCCCTCACGAGCTATTTTCCAACGAAGGGCACCCGCAAGTATCAGAATGTAGAATCCGAACTCCCCCCCTCAGAGTCAAGCTCCTGCCGAGCGTCACACAGTCAGGGTTCTTCTTCCTCTCTTCCACTAACAGTATTGGATATACTCTATGATAAAATAGCAGTAATATCATACCTACAGTACCACACTTGTGGTTGGCATTTGTACCTCCCTCCTCCTCCTCCTCCTCCTCCTCCTCCCATGATACCAGATACCTTATAGATAGCTGTGTCTTTGCTTGTATGTGGATTCCTGGTCTCCGTTTTTCACTCTGCCTAAATAGCGGGGAGGGGAGTTTTCTTCTCCTCCCTTTCTTTTCTTAGTGCTCACCCCCGCTCGCCCACCTACCACTCAAACTAGGTTGCCCGTCTGGATCCGATGCGAGCCGGATAGCGATGTACAAAATGCCCGCTAAACCGGGTGGGTCTCTGCGCACTTCGTACGATACAGTGCTAGGTATCATAGTAAGAATGCCACATGCCAGGTCCCACCGCCGCCGCCTCCTCGCCGTAGCTAGGGTTTAGAAACCCACCCTAGCCACAATACCGGCAAAAAAAAAAAAAGAGTATCATACGGAATAAACCCCTGCCTACTCGCGGGAAATCACCGAAACCTACGATAAAAACTAACTATGATAGCAAACTCAACTATCATACATCCCACCGTAAGCCCCCCAAATCACCCACGATCACCAATCCACCCACCCGTCACCAATAAATTAAAAACCCAAAACTACCAAGGAAGTTGCTCCAAAACTAAACCAACCAACCCAACCGACGAAGAAGAAGAAGAAGAAGAAAAATAAGAAGAAGCGAGCCCGTAAGGCAATACGGTACACCACCAGCCCCCCTCTTAAAGGAGCTGCTGCTCCGGATAAACCACCGTATTACAGTACTTGTAACAGCACGGTGGGTCTGAATGAGCATGGGGAATGTCGCTCGCCTCCTGCCCCCTCGTTTTTACTGGCTTACGGTACCGCACTCGAGTATAGTAGTATACCGGGGCCAGGTATGATGGACACTTTGTCATACAGTACACACGGGACATCATACACACTCACTCGTCTTCTACTTTTGGCTGTTTGTTTTGGTCGTCGGTCGGCCGGCTGGCTGGCTGGCTGGTCTGTTGGCTGGTTGGTTGGTTGGCACACAGTGCCGGCAAGCAGGCGGGGATACCGTGCCGCACCGTAACTTAGTCAACATCCTTACCGCCGGCAACTTGGAAGGACCCGTCGGGGGGGGGGGTAAACAAATAACCGTAAACATACGGTACGCTACGGGATGTACGCTCGGGGGGATAATATTCATGGTTTATCACTCGTTTTATCACCCACATCTCCTCCCCCTCCTCCCCCTCCTCCCGATCTTTATTCCCTACGGTAACGCAAGTGCTGGTACCGTAAGAGCAAAAGTAAGACCCATCATACTCCAACGAGCGGAGGCGGGGGGGGAAAGACAAAGAGGGGAAAACAAATTACCACATATGATTCGATAGGGCGTCGTCATTGTACGAGTACTCGAGCACGGATTAGCTTGCATATGCGTGTGGTGTGCGCGTGCCAAGGCCTCTCTTTTCTCGCTTCCTCTCTTTTCTCTCCTCCTCTCTTGTCTCTCTCATATTCTCTCTCATTTTTTTTCCTTCCCCCTTTGCTAACAACACTCGAGTGGATTTTGTTTTACATGTAGACTTGAGCACACTTTTGCTGCACAGTAACTATCCCACACTCATCGGTTACCGTATCCTAACTCTTCGGGTGATATTTTTAGAGCGCGGTGTGCTGATAAATGCGTTGCGGTGCCTTGGGCGAGGAGCGAGGATGGATGGATGGTGTGGGTCAGTGGTTATAGTACAATATGGTACGGTAGTGACTCTCGTCCACGGTGCCGCATCTTGGGTTCGTTTGTTTTCAATTTTTAGCTGTGGTGCGATGCAAGTATGGTAGGTAGTAATAGGGTCGTCGGGAGATGCGTACATACTGTACGGCAGGAGGTATGAGTTATAGGATTCACAAGCTGTGTACCGGTGCCTGATCTACATAATATGGCCACTTTTCTTCCTTCCTTCCTTCTTCTTTGGAGGTTAAAGTTTTGGGTAGCGAGTGGGACTTCTGCGGAAGTGAGCGCGGGATTATGGGATGGGATGGGATGGTATTATGCAGGTGTACCGGTAGTATACCGGTACACTATATGGTGCCCAGTCTGGCATCGTTTGTTCGCTGTGAGCACTACTGGTAGGGTGGGTGTGTGCAATGGGATGAGATGGGCTGTGGGATGGATATCGTGTGTATCGTGCCGTATTGCGGCCATATTGCATTATTGTTCGTTGTGATGGGTCGCTGAAGGCGGAAGAAGCCACTTTGTGTACTTGTACTGTGTGAGAGATTGTGTGTATTACTCGAGTAGAATTCGTGATTGGCATAATTGGCATGGTCGAAATTGCGATCGTAATACCCCTCCATTGTCATAGCCCCATAGGGCCGTAGGGCGGGATGTGCATTGTTGCTTTTCTTTTCTTTTCTTTGTTTTTGTTTTCTGATTGTTTGGGATGTGATATAATACTCTTGTACCGTGCTCTGCCATCGCGATACCAGTCGAGAGCGGTGGGATAGGGAGAGAGAGAGGTCCAGCTGTGGATGGATGAGCGGGGTGTTTATCGAGCTGAAAGCGAGACATACATACACATGCGTGCTGTGCGAGTACTGCCCGTCCAAGTACATCCATCCTTGGATTGTGGGAGCGCAGGTATGGGATGGAGAGTAACAAACCGCGAATCGGGATTCCCTCCCTGTCCCCTCTTGTAAAGAAACAGGTAAACAAACAAGCAAGCGAGCATGCCATGACCAAAACAAACAACCACTACCGGCACCAGGGCCCTGCAAGTGCACGAGGACATTACCCTACCAAGCCACAACCAAACCCCACAATCGCGAACCGCAAGCGTCAAGGGCGAGGGATCCCGTGATTTCGCGGTTTTGTGATGAAAACGCGGTAATTGCGTGTGTGTTGCTTGAAAATTGGTCGGTCGGTGAATAGAGATGAGACAGGACAAAATAAACGAGGAAAGCATGCATCCTGGTTCAAACCGGGGGGGGGGGGGGTTAGAGGGATGCGATGCAAGGTATGATATGTATTATTATTACTATAATATGTAATAAATAGGGTAATTCACGAGAGTATCGTAGCGAAGCTGGCGCCACCGCTGGGAGATTTTGTTTTGTCGAGTTTGGGTTATATTCTTCGCGGCGGTTGGCAAGGGTGCAGTATGAAGGGATGGAGGGTACTCCGAGGGTGGGGGATATTGATTGGAGAGGAACGGAATTGGCAGAGGGAGTGTCGTGGGGTACTTGTAGGAGTACTCGTACAAGTACGGGTGAGATCCGATGCTGTGCCGTATCGAATCTTGTTTGGTGGTTTCGTTTGGGTGGGGATTTAAATTGTGGTTTCTTTTGGGGGGGGATAGTGATGTACCGGTACTAGTACTCGGGCAAGTAAACGAAACGAAATGAACTGGGTTGAATTGGGTTTGCGGATTTGGGTGAGCGGGTGAGGCTGTGTACTGTCCCAGGATCCTGTGTGGCGTTGGGTTGGTCTCCAACATGGCCGACGGGCGAGTGCATGCTGGTGTGGATGACAAAGATCCGAGCGGGCTCGAGGTTTCTAAAGTATGCACTGGAGCATACGCAAGGTTATGCTTTCTGCTTTGCCATGCAGGGAAGAAGGGGAGGGAAGGACCTGGTTATGTTCCTTCCGGGGTACTCGAGTGTAGAAAACGGTGTAACGTAACATGACCTTCGGTGGGCGGGGGTAAGCTCGGGAAAGGAAGGGAAGGGAAGAGAATAAAGTGAGAGGAAGGGGCATCCAATGTTCCTCATGGCGTGAGTGCCTGTGTTTGTCTTCACATATCTGCCTGCCACCTGCCTGGCTGGGAGCAGCATTCCGGTAAGTGATGGTGGTGATGATCGGTCTCAGCTTTCACAGACGGGAAAATTGGGTATCTTTTATTAGCTATTATGCCATTTAATCCGAATGATTTCAACCTCAGCATCGAAATTAAGGTAGTTAATTTAGTCAGCTGTAGCGTAATCGAATTGGTGTTTTTTCCTGCCCGGGAAAAGAAGAAGCGGGCTGGGGGAGAGGGGAATTGCCGGCTCTCTCTCTCTCTCTCCCTCCCTCGCCTGTTTGCCTGTTTGCCTGGCTGGCTGGCTCCCAGTGGGGGTTCGTTCGCTCCTCTCGAGTTCTGTTCCTTTTCACTCCTGGATTTCAATTTTTCTGAAATTATTTGCCTGTGGCGTTCATTGATTGACATCAACATGGGAGGCTGATTTGAGCCACTTTTTACTTGGAAAGCATTACCGTGTTTGGTAGTGATGGGTGGTGGTGAGTTTTTTGGTTGGTCTTCGGTTGCAGTATGTTTTGGGCGCGCCTTGCAGTACGGTAAAGTTACTGCACAGATTTTGGGGAGTGTGTTCCATCCCCCTGTCATTTCCTATTTTGATTGTGATCGTTTGGCTGGCCTTTCCCTTCCCTTCTCTTCCGCTCTCCCCTTCACCCAGACCAAGCTGCCCCCTTCCCTTCCCTTTCCATCTGGCTTTCCTAAGATAGATTTATTGGATTACGGTACGGTACCGCTACCGGTAGTTTCGAATACCGTAACTGTAGCGTGCCCTATGCGGCCTTTGCTTCTCTGGCTGGCTGGCTGGCTACCAACCCCCCCCACTCGCTCGTATCGTGCCTGCGGGGGAGGAGGAAAAGGGAAAGCGAAAAGAAAATAAAAAAGAAAATAAAGAAATATAAAAAAAAGGCTCAACTTATGGCGCTGCCATACCGGTACCTCTTATTCTCTCTCCTGTACTGTAAACAACCAACCAACCAACACAGCTCAACCCGGGCGCCCAACCCACTCGACAACCATTCTCCGCCGCCGCTCCCCCCCCCCCCAATTTTTGGTTCTCAAAGTTTTGGCACATTGCTTGCTTGCGATTTGTTTGTTGTGTGTGTATGTGTGCAATTTTTGGGAACCGTTTTGACTGAGTTTTTGTTTGGTTTCCATTCACGCCCTTGGGAGGAAAGAGGCAGTTATCCCCTGAGTGTCCCAAAAATCGCTGGTCAAGTTAGCTTTTAGCTTGAGCTTTCGACCTTTTTTCTTCTTTTCTTTTCTTCTTCTCTTCGCGCGCGCTCTACTCTCCCGGTATTGTTCTTCGCCGCTGCCGCTCCCTAGATTTTTGCTTGACCATTATTGCATTCTTGTGTGAATATCACACAAATCACCCTTTCGCTCTTTCACCACTAGAAACGGCCTTATTCTGTCTCTCATTTTGCCTGCCAATCTTTTTTTATCTCAAAAGCCTTTGAACGGTTTCCCCGGGATATCTCACAGTGTGGTGCCCGTGCTCAGTAAATTGGCAATCCGCTGAAGACGTTTAGGCTCGGGTATGTAACTCACATATTTCCTTTCTTCCATTTGGTGCCTGCCAATTCATTTTGTATTATGTGTGCACGCTACGCCTAACCTGGGAAACTTTCCTATCATATCAATACTCCTTCCTTCCTTCTCTCCCTTCCATCTCCTCCCTTCCCTCGTGCTCGTGCGTACCTGGGCTCACATTTCGGTGTGTACACGTACAGTACATTCTGGCTAGCTAGCTTCATTCTTTAGATTCATTCCCCTTGGAATTGTGCATCAACCTTTTTCATCTCACCAGCCATTTCACCCATTTCCATCCATCAATAATCAATCCATCAATCCGCTTCCATTCATCCCTCCAAAAATACGCAGGTCGGTTTCCACGGGAAGGGGGAATCAGAAACCGAGGGGGAGAAAAAAATAAAAAAGATATTTTGTTACTGTACTCGTTTCTGTTTCATTTCGATAGCTTCACCTTCGTTTGTTTCCCATTTCCCGCAACTTTTGCCTTCCCCGGTTTCCTAGGTCTTCCAGGCAAGACATCCCATCTCCATCAACCACTGCCCTCCTCTCCCCCCCCCTCTCCCAATCTTGCCCTTGCTCACATCACATATCCCCTCCTCCTCCTCCCCTAGTTGATCAGCAAATCGGCAACCTCAATCAACATCCACCCCCCCCCCCCCCTCCCTTTCCCCTTGCCCTTCATTCACCCATTCATATTGCCCCCTGCCTTAATACAATATCGCACGTCTTTCCTTTCGACCTGCTTGGTTCACGATGCAATGCTCATGACCTTGTTGTCCTATTGTATATCCTGTTCATTGTAATTCTTTGGCAATGAAAACTGTTTCTACTGTGAGTTTTCTATTCGACCGCTAGAGCTTCTTATGTCTGCTAACAATTGTTTCAATAGCTGTGTGCTACTTCCACGGTCGGCATAGCTGCCTGTGGGTATGCTTTAGCACGACCATGTACCGGCAATGACCTGAATGACCAACTGACGAATGCTACTATTCACTCTAATAATTTTATACCTCCTTTAATACGAAAGCCCACTGGATCCAATGGAAAGGCCATCAGATCCGTTGATAATACAAACCAGCAGGAGATACCTCCCCTTCGTACAAGCTTCTCTAGACCTTCCACATCGCGAAAATGGTTGCGTCGGCTGTCCATGTCCTTTTCTTCCTCCTCCTCTTCCGCTTCCTCCCCCTCAACCTCTACGAATTCCTCGAGCCTCTCCTCGCGCTCCCGCTCACAGTCTGCATCGTTGGATGCGTCCACCCCAGACTCGCGACCGCCCACGCGAAGCAAACTTCTCAGGCGCTCTCCATCACAACGCCTCGCTTGCTCTCCCACTGTGCCAAGCCATCTTAGACGACCGTCGACTGCTGTGATCCAATCAACTCCCGCGGGCAAATCCTCGCATTTGACGCCGATCCATGCATCACGTCCTTCCACCTCCGCTCCTGAGTCCAACCCCCCTCGGTTAACCCCCCAGGAGCCTCAGGATTCATGGCGGGTTTTCTTCTCAGCTAAACGTCAGAAAGCCAGGTCATCATCAGCTGCTGGAGGAAAGTTGACAAAGTTTGCTGGGATAAGGAGGATTTATCCGAGCCAATCTCGCCAAGAGCCGGCGCTGCCAACATTAATGCTCGCTCCTTCCATCGAGGCGCCGGATTACGACGCAGCGTCCATCTTTTCAGGAGCGGCCTCGCTCTTCTTCGATTCTAGGCCAGCTACGCGGATTGGTGATTTTTCGCAGTCTCGTGGCCGCCCTTCGACGTCTGCCAACATGACTGCGCCCAAGCGACAGGTTAGGCGCTCATTGTCGGTCTCGAATATTCTCCCGAGAAGTGGCCCGCAGAAGCGTGGACGAGGCGGCAAGGGTCTAAGCGCTGAGGAGGAAGGCAGCGACGGTTTAGTTGGATCGTATTCTACGGATTTGGATGTTTCTAGGCGATTTTCGGAACCTTTTGTTGATTCTCCCTATTTACTCCTCCCCAGACCGGTGTCGCCTATGAGCGGGGAAGAGAGAGATCCACTTCCCCCTATACAGTCTCTTTCAGCGCTTGAGTTGGACATGGAGGCCCTGCCTGTGACGAACGCTAATGACCTTGATGATTGTCGTCTGGAGACCTTGTCGCCCGTTGATCCTAGCTATGAGGCTGACACTGACGACGACGATAGAGAGGAGGTGGATTCTGAACCATTTTCCCGGGGCGGTGGACATCATCAGCACAGATTATCAATAATCAGCGCTTCAGAGAGGGCATCAACCCTCGTTGGGAGTGAGGACCTAGGTCATTTTGAAGGTGATGACTTTCAAAGTGAAACGGTTTTTGACTCCGTGAGAACTAGGGTTTCGGAACTAACCCCTGTTCGGTTGGATGCTATATTTCGTTTGCCGCCTCCTGAGCCCAGTGAATACCACTTGCCCATGGGATCCACCAAAAGTTATATGTCTTCGGACTTTACCCCAACTAAAGGCAACGACCTACCTTCTTCCTCCACACCCACTGTCCTCACGCCACACTTGCAACGGTCTAATATGTCCGATGATGACGATGATGGTTCTAGTAGTGATTGGGACCTTCCTTCAAAGTCTGCTGAGGATGCTGGGGAATTACGGGTTCCTACTTCGAGTGGATTGAGACCTCTGAGCGGCATTCATCTGTCTTCACGTCTTGGGTTGAATCTTAACAATGCGAGTAATACTAGTTTCGGTACAGCATTAGAGGGGCTATCCGTCGATAGCAGCAGCATTAGAGAGACCTCAAGTATACTTGAATGGAGTGAGAGCATCCCCAACAACGGTACCCCACCCAGCATTTCACGAAGATCAAAGGCTATCCATGCAAAGGATAGTCTGTTATCGGGTAATAGGGTTGGAAGAAGGGTACCTAGTTTCCATATTCGCAGCCAGAGTGTACCCGTTGTCAGCAACGTTCGAACTGTTCCTTCGCCAAGTGAGAACTGGGATGACGATTTCTTAGACGACGACGGTGAGGAAGGGTTTGAGTTTGCAAGACGGGAGATGGTCATTCCACGAGAGATTGAAGAGCGACAGGCAAGCGTTATTGGGCATCTTGGCTGTGTCCGGGAGTTTGCCCTGTTGGTTGAAGGTTTGATTTCTACCTTTTCCATGTCTCTCTTTAATGACTGACTGTGTTGTAGATCTCAAACGGTTACGGGATATCGGAGATGCTTCTGGTCTTAGGAACGGGGCCAAAAAGCATCTTTTAGAGGAGGCCGACGGGATCATTGCGTTGGCTACTCTTGATGATGAGGACACCCTTCCTTCCGTTCAGCCCGAGAGGGGTCAGAACCGGTCAAGCTGGCATACACCTTCCAGACATTCCGAGATGACCCTTGATGACGATTTTAAGTCTACCCCACGTAATAGGAGGCGCTCGTCCATCCTGTCACCGGATGATGACGTGTTTGGTGGTGGTAACCTGCCTACTACCCCTTCTTCATTCCCACACCTGAGGCATGGGTTCCGCAGTCCCTCTGCGTCTTCCTCGCCTTCGCCACTATCCAAGAAGTCTATCGATAAGAACGATCCTGTGGAGGTTGCTAAAGGAATCATGGAACGAATGCAGCTGCAGCATTGGCAAGGGTCGGATCATCCCATTGGGTCAGGAAAGTCGAAGGGTGCCTGGAACGGAGGAAAGGTGCAATTCGATACGGATATGCTGAGGGAATTGGTCGTTCACGTTGGGGGGTTGAAGAGGGATTTGGCAGAGCTTGTGGATTGTCTGGATTCGCCTTCACTTAAGAAACATCCTCACTACATTACCTCCGACGTTGTTGAGTCACCTACTGCCTTGGAAACCGGCGAATATGGACTTGAGATTAGCCCTGGTGTGGGTTCTTTTGACCAAGAGAGCTGTGGGAGTGGGTTGGAGAAGGCCAGGTCTAACAACGGGGTCGACTTTAGACCCATTGTCGGTGTCGTTTAGAAATGCCGTCGTGATCGAGTTTCAGCACATTCATCGCTGCATGTTTCGGGGCGCAAAAAAGAAAGCGTTGTGTTTGGGTTTGCATTGGAGTAGGGAAAGATAAAACCGCATGCATTCGGTGGAGGTTATGTTTGGTTTGCACCTGCTTTTTAGCCCTTTGCATTGTCTCTTGCTTTGCGTTTTTTTATTTTTACATCTCCAATATTTCGTCGTTTGGCACCTGGGTGTTCGGTACTCTTTTCTTTTTTCTTTTTTCTTTGGATCACAGTATACATATGTTTCACTATAAATGTGGGATTGTGGGGGCGCGTGCGCTGGTTAGTTTTGATTGCTTGCTCGACTGCTTGGGCTTTTTGTTGCTCTAGGCTCTGGAATCTGGGTGGGTAGCTGGATGGAATGTTTTCGAAGAACCCGTGGGAAATGGAACGCAGATGGAAATGGGAAAGGAAGTGATGGAATGTCAAGGTCTGGGGTTTACCAGGTCCCGGTCTGGTCGGTCGGGGGATTCTTTTCTCTTTACACTTGTTCTTTTTCTCTGTTCGCTTGTCTTTTTTCTTTTCAAAATAACATCAATCATGGAAACGGGGAGTTACGTTTGTTCGAAATCCAGGGTTTGCTTCTTTTTTCTTTTTTTCCAAGCGCTTTCACTGCTCTTTTTCCTTTCGATTCTTGTATATACCCTTATCTCTTTTCTTCTTTCTCTCTTAAACCTGTCTGGGGTGTTAAAAACGTCTTTGCTTGCTTATTTCACATTTCCTTTCTCCTTGGCCTCTTTCCTTTCGTCACTCCTTTTACTCATACAAAAACTCCATCGATCATTATATCTCCTACTACGAATTTCCTTTGCCATCCGCTCCTTTTCTTACACTTTCCATTTCCCTTACAACTCACTTTTACGACGATTGATATGTCTGTTTTCCCGAACCTTGAAGGAGTGCGGTTGACCCCCGGGTTGTGTAATGGTTTTGGATGATTAGACGACAGCTGGGGATGGATGGATAGAGAGGGTCATGAGGGTAGGGGGGGGGGGGGGGGGGGGTGGTGTTTGGTTTTAATTGT
>Ga0307509_10000686_pt1 | contig 57879 bp, 54 predicted proteins | sample 10_EM_MG_FD_202245 | JGI IMG/M metagenome (GOLD analysis project Ga0307509, IMG submission 202245) | Populus trichocarpa ectomycorrhiza microbial communities from riparian zone in the Pacific Northwest, United States - 10_EM | ecosystem: Host-associated > Plants > Roots > Unclassified | place...
TCACGAAGCTCAGGATCGCGCGGCGGCTCATCATCTCGCCAGAACAGCGCGACCATTACCGAAATTCCCTCGATGTTCCGGAGCAATTCCGGATACCTACGCACCCGAAACGAGGGGATCCCTCAGCCTGCGTATACATGCGATAGGTCGCGCCGTCGGGGCCGACCTTGCGGAGCTCCTGCCGGTGCGAATCACGCAGACCGGGATCCTGCTGTCTCGCGCGGTCACGGTGTACTTCGCCACGCAACCGACTAATCTGCGGCGGTGTTCGCGGGGCTGACCAACAGATCCGCCACGCGCTTGACTGCGATCCGCTCAACGAAGGCGTCTTCGATCCATCAGTGCGGTCACGAAGGGGAAGTGGACCGGTGGTGCTCGTGGCGATTCGCCTTCGCGTGGTTCGGGTCGGGGCAGCTCCGACCGACGCACGTCAGCGCAGCCGCGCTGAGACGACCGACGGATGTACCCCGTCGTCGCGGCGCCAGGCGATGACGCCGCGGAAGCCGCCCTGGTGAATGAACAGCTCACCACTGTAATGCTCCCCGAGCCCCGCATCCTGCAGCGACCGCTCGCAGAACGCGAGCCAGTCGTCGGCGTCCCAGCCTGACGGTGTGGGTACCGCGCCGCGGAACCAGTCGACCGACACCGCGGCACCGAGCACCGACCGCACCGAGAGCAGCGTCGGAACCGAGGGGGGAGAATCGATCCGGTTGAGACGCGCGAGTGTGTCCCAGTAGCGGCGGATCGCGAGCGTGGCTTGCTGGTACCCGAGCAGCGTCGGAAGCCGCCATCGCTCGAGCCACGTGGCGCGATGCTCACCGGCGTGGAACGTCAACAGCCCATACTCCTCCAGCTCGAACAGTAGTAACCGCCGCCTGGCCGCCACTGACGGATCGAGGTCGGAGGCGCCACGGGTCAACTTGTCGAACTCGGCCGCACGCGCCTCGAGCTCGACGAGCCAGCCCTGCTCGTCTGGGTGCGGCTCGTGGTTGATGACGTTCAGGAGGAAGAGCCACGGCGCTGGCGGCTTCTCAGCCGCGGCGCGCATCGCCTCGAGCCGCCGGACGAGATCAAGCAACACGGCACGCGGCATGAACAACGCCTTGCCCGTCCAAGTCACCGAAACCGCGTACACGTCGTCGCCCAGCTCGCCGCCGGTCAACTCGCGCCACGCGATCGCCGCTTTCGCGAGATCATCGTCGGCATCTGCTGGCCGCGCAGTCACGGCGCGATTGCCGGTCAGCTCGCGGCGCTCGACAGCGGCGACGAAGCCGGGCACACCACCCTGCAGCGCTTCGTTCAGCACCCACGCCAACCAGTTGTGCGGCCCCTCATCGTAGACGAAGGGGATACGCGGCCCGAACTGCGACTGCTCGAGACACAGCGTGAGCCCGCCGGACTCGATCACTTCTTCAGCACCCATGATGCCTCCGGAAATATCGACTCGATCTTCCACACGCCGCCGTCGAAGGTAGCGAAGCCCGAGAACTCCACACCGTCCGGACTGGTACCGGTCCACAGGCCATTCTTCATCTTGTTGAACGATGGCGGTGGGCCGTCCTTCGCGTTGTTCCTTGCTGCCCAGTCATCGAACGCCGCGAGGCCGCCGTCGAGCAGGACGTGCGGGCTATCGACCGTGGTCTTGTAGAGCGGGTTCGCACCATCCATCGCCATCACAGTACCGCTCCCTTGTACCAGCTCCTGCGTATACACGCGATAGGTCGCGCCGTCGGGGCCGACCTTGCGGAGCTCCTGCCGGTGCGAATCACGCAGACCGGGATCCTGCTGTCTCGCGCGGTCACGGTGTACTTCGCCACGCAACCGACTAATCTGCGGCAGTGTTCGCGGGGCTGACCAACAGATCCGTCACGCGCTGGACCGGTGGTGCTCGTGGCGATTCGCCTTCGCGTGGTTCGGGTCGGGGCAGCTCCGACCGACGCACGTCAGCGCAGCCGCGCTGAGACGACCGACGGATGTACCCCGTCGTCGCGGCGCCAGGCGATGACGCCGCGGAAGCCGCCCTGGTGAATGAACAGCTCACCACTGTAATGCTCCCCGAGCCCCGCATCCTGCAGCGACCGCTCGCAGAACGCGAGCCAGTCGTCGGCGTCCCAGCCTGACGGTGTGGGTACCGCGCCGCGGAACCAGTCGACCGACACCGCGGCACCGAGCACCGACCGCACCGAGAGCAGCGTCGGAACCGAGGGGGGAGAATCGATCCGGTTGAGACGCGCGAGTGTGTCCCAGTAGCGGCGGATCGCGAGCGTGGCTTGCTGGTACCCGAGCAGCGTCGGAAGCCGCCATCGCTCGAGCCACGTGGCGCGATGCTCACCGGCGTGGAACGTCAACAGCCCATACTCCTCCAGCTCGAACAGTAGTAACCGCCGCCTGGCCGCCACTGACGGATCGAGGTCGGAGGCGCCACGGGTCAACTTGTCGAACTCGGCCGCACGCGCCTCGAGCTCGACGAGCCAGCCCTGCTCGTCTGGGTGCGGCTCGTGGTTGATGACGTTCAGGAGGAAGAGCCACGGCGCTGGCGGCTTCTCAGCCGCGGCGCGCATCGCCTGGAGCCGCCGGACCAGATCGAGCAGCACGGCGCGCGGCATGAACAGCTCCTTACCTCGCCAACTCACCGAAACGGCGAAGACGTCGTCGCCGAGCTCGCCACCGGTCAACTCGCGCCACTCGGTCGCCGCCTCCGCAAGGTTGTCATCGGCATCTGCCGGACGCGCGTGCACGGCGCGATTGCGGATCCGCTCGCGGCGCTCGACAGCGGCGACGAAGCCGGGAAGGCCTCCCTGCAGCGCCTCGTTCAGCACCCACGCCAGCCAGTTGTGCGGCCCCTCATCGTAGACGAAGGGGATGCGCGGCCCGAACGGCGACTGCTCGAGACACAGCGTGAGCCCGCCGGACTCGATCACTTCTTCAGCACCCATGATGCCTCCGGAAATATCGTCTGGATCTCCCACACGCCACCATCGAAGGTAGCGAAGCCCGAGAACCTCACTCCGTCCGCGCTGGTGCCGGTCCACAGGCCATTCTTCATCTTGTTGAACGATGAGGGTGGACCGTTCTTCGCGTTGTTCGTGGCCGCCCAGTTATCGAACGCCACGAGGCCGCCGTCGAGCAGGGCGTGCGGGCTATCGACCGTGGTCTTGTAGAGCGGGTTCGCACCATCCATCGCCATCACAGTACCGCTCCGTTGTACCAGCTCCTGCGTATACACGCGATAGGTCGCGCCGTCGGGGCCGACCCTGCGGTTCAGCTCGACCAGCTTGAACGCGTTGCCGTTCTTCACCAAGGACTGGAGCTCCGCGTCGACGTGGCCTCCGCCGATCCCTTCGTCCTTGAACCTCGCGGCACTCGTCGGGCTCGGACGCAGCACGTGCAGGACGCGCTCCACACTCATCGTGCGCGGCGCAGGCACTCCGTGCGCGTTCGCGATACGGGCGACTTCGGCCTCCGCGCCGATCGTCGCCATGACCTCGGCAGGGACCAGTCCCATGGCGACCAGCTCGCCGGCGCGCTCGCGACCGCCGAGCGGATCGTCGAACCCCATGCTGCGCTTCATCGCCGCGACCCGGCGTTCGAGCATCGTCGTGTCGGCCTTCTTGGCGCGCGCGCGCGCCAGGTCGCTCACCGCCTGCGCCAGCTCGCGCGCCGCGGCACGATCGTGGGCGGTCGGCGGCTTGCCTGATGGTGCTCCCGGCCGGAACACCTCGGCGATCATCTGCTCGCGGGCGAACTGGCTCGCGGCATCATCTGACATCACAGCATCGGTGCCGTGGATGATCTCGATGATCTCGTCGAGCTCGTGACCCGCGATCCGTGACACGTCGGTCTTGCGGGCCATCTCGTGGATCCGGATCGTGGCTTCCCACTGACCGCCGCTGCGCACCAGATCGAGGCGCGCAGGGCCTTCGTCGCCGCCGTGCGGCTGGTTCGCCGCGTCGAAGCCGCGCACCATCTCGACCTTGACCGCGACCTCCACAGCCGGCCGGCCGTGGACACCGGCGACCGCGAGCTTGTACTGGCCCGGTGCGCCGGTCGGATGCAGCTCGGCCTGGCCGTGCGCCTGGCGGACCTCCACGGCCTGCATGAGCTGATCGTGGATATCCGGGTCATTCCCCCGCAGCGGCCTGTGCTGCGCCGGGTCGCGTAGCTCGTAGCTGTCGCGGCCGCGGACCGCGCCCGCCCCGCTCGCGGCGCTGTCACGCGCGGTGTCCGCTGGCAGCCGATCGGGGGGCGCCGCCGGATCGCGACCGCGGGCCGGCTCGTCGACGCCGGTCGGCCTGCGGTCCTTCAACGGCCCGGCGAACATCATGGCGTGGTTCTGGAACGCTCCCAGGAGCGCCTTGGCGCGCGCGCTCCGCGCCTGGGCATGTGTGAGCTGTCCCGACGCCTCCTGGGCGTCGATCGACTCCAGCTCCTTGACGACCTGGAGATCGCCCCACAGCAGGCCACCGTAGCCGACGATCTCGTTGCCGATCTGGATCGCCCGCGCCACGCTGACGGCGGTCTCGAGCTCGCCGAGCGCCTTTGCGATGGCGGCGGCATCGCCTGACTCGGTCGCGATCGCGAACGCCTTCTTGCTCGAGATGATGCGGAGATTGCCGAGCTGTCCTGCGACGGTCCCGACCGCACCGAGGATCGCGACCACGTCGTTCAGCAGCGACGCGTCGGCCTCGAGCGTTCCCCGGCTCCAGCGCTGGTAGATGTGCTCCGCCGCCATCGCGCCGGTCAGCACCGCGGCCACCTCGCCGACCCCGGGCACGACCAGGCTCAGCGCGACGAGCACCGTGATCAGATCGTGGAGCCGCTCCTTGGCGAGCGCGTCGCCGCGCTTGACGTTGCGCAGCACCAGCTCGCGGCCGCCGACGCCCGGGACCGCGGTGGGGATCCGGAGCACGACGGTGCCTCGGCCATAGTCGTTGTCGGCCGCGAAGCGGCGGAATGCGTCGCTGATCGCGGCGCCGTCGTCCGGACCGGTGCCGACGAAGGCGTGGCCCAGGTTGTCGCCGCTGGTCGTGACGTCGTGGAGCGCCCAGCGGCTGCCGCGCGCGGTCGCCATCGGCACCAGCTGCAGCACCAGCGGGTACGTCGCGCCGGTGACCTCGCTGGCGATCGCCGCCTGAGGGCGCAGCGCGTGGACGGGCGTGCCGTCCGGTCCCGGCGGCAGCGCGGCCTCGTTGCGCCGCGCGATCCGCAGCTGGTTCTCCAGACCATGTAGCTCGTCCTCGTGACGCGACCGTGCGCGGCCGATCGCCGCGTCCGTCTCTGCGCGCTTGGTCTTGACGGCGATCTCCAGCGCCTCGACAGCGGAGCCGTGGCTGGTCGTCTCGAGCTCCGCGATCTCGGTGTCGAGCCGGGCCTGCCGGGCAGGGTCCGCGGTCATCGCCCGCCGCAACCGCAGCTCGTCGAGCGCCGCCTCGCCCCGGGCCAGCGTGTCGCGCGCGATGTAATCGGTGTCGCGGACCTCGACGAACGTGGCAGCGACGCTCGACAGGTAGCGCCGGCCCTGGTGCTCCGCGGGTGTCGCGATGCAGCGCACCATGAAGTACCCCGGGCTGTTCCACGCCAGCGTGATCTCGTTGTCCGGTGTAGTCGCGACGTGCCACACCGAGTCGATCGCGAAGCCCCCGGCCGACTTGATCTCCGAGACCGGCGCCAGCGCGAGGTTGTCGATCTCCGTGCTCACGTCGTGGAGCCGCTCGGCATCCGACGTGCCGGGGGTTCCGCCCGCGCGAATCGTGTCCATCGAGTTGTCGATGTCCTCGGCGGACTCCCGCGCGCGCCGCGCGGACTCGTGTTCGATGTACTGGTCGTCGACCTTCGCGTCGGGGTCCTGCGCGGCCTGCTTCTTCGCCTCGAGCGCCGCCTTCGCTGCGGCACCACGCGCGACGATCGCGGTGATATCGAAACGCTCCCATTGGTACTTGACGCGCGTACTGGCGTTCCACACCGCGTCGATCAGCTCGCGCTCGCCGTAGGTCCAGTCCAGGTGCATCGTGAGCTCGCTCGCGCCCGTGCGCGGTACCAGCGCGGCAGAACTGTCGATCTTGGCCGGGAACGCCGGATAGTTGGCGACCCCCTCACGCGTGCCGCTCTCGTACTCGTCGCCCGAGACCGGCCGCTTCAGCGCGGCTCCCTTGGCAGCGGCCGGACGGGCCGCCGGGCCGCTCGCCGGTGCGCCGTCGTGGGCCGGCACCGCGGCCGGGTCCGGAACGAAGTCTGGCGGCGGCGCTCCCGTGGCCCCGGCCGCCGGCGTCGATCGCGGGATGATGAAGCAGGCTACGGTGTCGCCCGGCGCGAGGCGCTGGTAGTCCGCCTCCGTCATCGCAGACCACTGCCAGACGTGAGGCTTCTGCGCCTCCTCCCATGCGACGCGCTCGATGTCCCCGCGGGTACCGACCTCGTACGTGGCGCCGTCGAAGTGGAACAGCACCCCATCCCGCGGTGGTGATCCGGTGCGCGCGAACTGCTGGAGCAGCGTCCCGCTCGACGAGTACACGTAGACACCGGCGGTGACGACGAACACCACGAAGCGCCGCTTGCTCAGCACGGGCGCCGCGCGCAGCTTGGCCACGAACTGGACGCCGAACGCGGCCAGGTGTTCGGCGGAATCGAGCTCGAGCTCGATCGGCTGGAGCGCCGGCTGCTCCGGCGCGCTGTCCTGCACAGGCTTGTCCTTGCGGCGGCGGATGGCGCCGGCCGCAGGCACCGCGGCCGGCGTGGACACGAGCCCCCCGCGCATGGCCCGCGCCGCCGCCCGATCTGCGCGCGGCCGGCCTCCGCGCGCGTCCAGCCGGCCAGCCCCAGGTCGGCGGCAGCGAGCCCGCGCTTGCCACGGCGAGCAGCGGACGTGGCCACAGGCTTGGGCATCTGCGTCTTCACAGACCTACCTCGGCCGGCCGAGCACCGCCCCCGCTATCTTCAGAGATCGACATCTGGCTGCAGATAGGCTGGCACACTCACCACCACTATCACACGCACCGAGGCCATATAACAGGGCGAGCGGATTCACAAAACAGATCTTCGCTCGGTGCGACAGCCGAGGAACACCGGAACTCACCGGTACATGTTCCGGTACACCCGATTCGGCGCATGCTCCTTGGGACAATGCGCTCTCGCGTGCGAGCGGGACCTCGCTGGCAGCGAACCTCAGTCGGCCGCTCGCCACTCGACGCTTGTCCATTCCCGTGCACGCTACGGAGAATTCAGCACCCTTGATTGCCTTGCGCTTACTGCTGGTTCACGGAGAATCCGTCAATCCCAAATCACCGTTGCCTACTTATGCCGCGCGGCTCTGTAGTGTTGTCGAATCAAGCTCGGGGCCATCGTGCGCGGCACGGCCCGCATGAGGAGCGGACGCGCTGCCGCGATCAGCTCGGCCTCGGCGAGATCGTGTTACACCTCAAGGGCCGGCTCGTCGAGCAGGCAATGGAGCGACCTGGCCGACCCTTTCAGTTCGCGTCGAGGATCATCGCGGCTCGCGCGGCGAGCGCGTCGGCATCGACGTGACGGCCGGCGGCGCGCAGCTCGCCGATGATCGGCTCGAAGCTGGCGGGAACGCGATCGTCGATCGTCGTCGGGGTGCCGAGGATATTGCCCATCCGCGCGGCGCGCTCGAGGGCCTCACCGGCCCCGCCGACGTCGTTGCGCGCGAGTCGCTCGCGCGCGAGCCGGTGGTGCAGATCGAACGAGAAGTGGCGCTCGGACGCGCGCTGCTCGAGCACCTCGAGCGCCTCGTTGCGATGGCCGGCCAGCACCAGCGCGTGCTCGAGCACGTCGCGCAGCTCGTCCCGGGTCGCGTACCACAGGTTGTCGTCGGCGAGCCCGCGCCGGGCATGCGCCAGCGCCGCCTCGGTATCACCGCGAACCAGCGCAATGCGTGCGCGATCGAGGGCGTGGCGCGGCCCCGCCTCTTCGCCGGTCTGGGCGGCGCGCGCGAACGCGACCTCGGCATCGGCGAACCGGCGCTCGCGCAGATGAAGATAACCGAGCGTCCGCAGCGTGCAGGCGTGGGCACCGGCGCGCTCGACGAGCTCGTACGAGATCCCGATCGCCTCGAGCTCCGCGCGGCTCGACGGCCCCTCGAGCGCGATCCGTGGCGCCACCCGCTCGCACCACTCGAGGAGCGCGCGAGAGATCCACTGCTCGTACCATGCGATCAGCCCCGGAGCCTCAGGCGCAAGTGCGCCCTGCTCTGCTGTCCAGTCGCTCCACACCTCGCCGGCGCGCGGACCGCGCACGACCAGCAGCGAGCGGCCACCGCAACCCTGATCGGCGAGCACGACCGTCCCGTCGAGCAGATGGGTCCCGGGCGGGCACGTCGCGTCGTACGGCGTTGCGCGGTCACAGCGGAATGCCCGCGACGGCGCCGGGCCCGTGGCATCCGGCGACCCCTGGGGGATGCGGGGCTCGGCGAGCCCATAATGCGGCCCGGCGCCGTGTCCGGCGACCGTTCGCAAGAACGCGCGATATTCGTGCGGCATCCCGCCGAGCTCGGCCTCGAGCGCCGCGAGCTCGGCGTCAGTCAGCGGCGGTGCGAGCTGGTACTCGTGCGTGCTCGCACCGAACAAGCGATGATCGGGATCGATCGCCGCGAGCAGACGGATTCGCTCACGGATCACAGGGAAACGCCTCACCTGGCGAGTATGCACCGATCAACTGCCAATGCTCGCGATCACCGTCACGGGCTCTCGCGGCGTGCGCGGTCTGCACAATCAGCGCGGGTAGCGCGGGATCGCGGGCGGCGCGGTCTTGCACCAGGATCGCGGGGATCGCGGTCTTGCACCAGGATCGCGAGGATCGCGGGCTGCACCAGGATCGCGGTCTGCACCAGGCTCACGGGAGCGCGGTCTGCAGAATCAGCACGACAACGCGGGGAACACAAAGGGGCGCGGTCTGCACCATGAGCTGAGCCAGCCGGTTCCCGCAACGCGCCGTCATCGCGGCAGCCGCAGCGCACGCGTTCGAGGTCGATGGGTGCCATGGTCCGAGGGCGGCGTTCATGACGGCAGCGCACTGCTGTCTACATCCAGCGCAGCGTGAGGTCCAGATAGCCACGAAGCTCCCGGAGCCCGCCGCGCGGCGAGCGGTGGCGAAGCTCGCCGCGCCTTTGTCGTAGCCGTTCACGGGGTGGGGCGCGCTCCGTCGAGCAGCTCCCGCCCCCCTCGGGCATCCTCGGCACGCTCCTCGTCGGCGGATTCCCGACCCGTGAACGCTTACCCTTTGTCGACCCAGCTTGCACTCGGGTGCGTGTGCCGCGAGTCTGTGCTCATGCCTGTCGCACGAGGTCGCAGGCGCGATGCGGCGGGTCGTTTGCTAGTGTGCATGATCATGCGCTTCGCCTTGCTGGTCGCCGTCGCCACCGCGTGCTCCGGTGGTTCCAAGTCGCCGGCGGTGCCGGGGCCTGCCGGCGAGCCCGGCCCGCGTGCCGCGAGCGAGGCGCCACCGGTCCCGTCGCGGATCCAGTGGACGGCGAATCAGATGACGCTCGCACAGTCCGGTATCGTGCCCGGCTGGATCGACAAGGCGGCCGATCCCTGCACCGACTTCTATGCGTTCGCGTGCGGTGGCTTCTTGAAGACTGCGACGATCCCACCGGATCGCGGATCGTGGAGCGCGATCGCGATCGTCGTCAAGGACTCGGAGGACTTCCTGCGCAAGGTGCTCGACGACGCCGCGAAGGCACCGCCCGGCGACCCGACGACCGACAAGCTCGGGACCTACTACGCGGCCTGCATGGACGAGCCGGCGATCGAGAAAGCGGGGATCTCGCCGATGCAGCCGCTGCTCGACGTGATCGCCACGGTGACCAACGCAAAGACCGCCGCTGCGGCGATCATCGCGCTGCACGCGCACGGCGTGTTCCCGATGTTCGCGATCGACCAGCAGCAGGATTTCGGCGACGCCACGCAGGTGATCGCGAGCCTCGATCAGTCGCGGCTGGGGATGCCCGATCGGGAGTACTACCTGGTCGGCACCGGCGCCGGGAAACGCGAGAGCCAGGGCACGATGACGAAGACCCGGGCGGCGTACATCGCGCACCTGGGCCGGCTGTTTCACCTGCTCGGCCAGCCTGAGACGCAGGCCGCGGCGTCCGCGGCCGACGCGATGCGCGTCGAGACCGCGATCGCCACGCTGCAACAGGACAAGGTCGTGCGCCGCGATCCGCACGCGGTCTATCACCGGGTCGATCGCGCGGGCCTCGAGACCAAGATTGCCCCGAGCTTTCCGTGGGGCGCCTACCTCGCGGCGCTCGGCATCCCGAACGTCACCGCGATCTCGGTCAACTCGCCGCCGTACTACACCGCGATCGCCGCGCTGCTCGGCACCGAGAAGCCGGCGGCGCTGCGCAGCTACCTGACCTCCGTGGTGATGCGCCACGACGCCAATCTGCTCGGCAGGGCGTGGGTCGTCGAGTCGTTCGCGATGCGCAAGCAGCTGTCCGGTGAGAAGGAGCTGGCGCCGCGCTGGCGCCGCTGCGTGGACCGGATCGACGACGATCTCGGCGAGCTACTCGGCCAGTCCTACGTCAAGGCGCGGTTCTCCAGCGCGGCAAAGTCGCGTGCCATCGAGCTGACGAAGTCGGTGCTCGCGGAGATGCGCGCCGAGCTCGACCGCCTGCCGTGGATGGACGAGCCGACGCGCGTCGCGGCGCGGCGGAAGATCGACAAGATGGCGTACCTGGTGGGGTTCCCCGACAAGTGGAAGACGTATGACTTTCCGATCACGCGCACCGACTACGCCGGCAACGTGCGCGCCGCGACCCATTGGGAGCACGCGCGCCAGCTCGCCAAGATCGGCAAGCCGGTCGATCGGTTCGATTGGGGCGTGACGCCGCCGACCGTCAATGCCTATTACGAGCCAACGCTCAACGAGCTCGCGCTGCCCGCGGGTCAGCTCCAGCCGCCGTTCTTCGGCCAGACGTTTCATCCCGCGGTCAATTTCGGCTCGACCGGGGGCGGCACGATCGGCCACGAGATGACGCACGGGTTCGACGATGAAGGCAGCCAGTTCGACGCCGACGGTAACCTCCGCCAGTGGTGGACCACGCCCACCAAGGACAAGTTCGCCGAGGCAACCAGCTGCGTGGTCGATCAATATGCGAAGTACGAGGCCGTGCCGGGCGTCAAGGTCAACGGCAAGCTGACCGCGGGCGAAAACATCGCCGACAACGGCGGCGTCAAGCTGGCGTACCAGGCGTACCACACGTGGCGGTCACAGCAGCGCACGCCGCCGCCGTCGCTGATCGAGGGCTATACCGACGATCAGCTGTACTTCATGGCCTACGCCCAATCGTGGTGTGACAAGACGACTCCCGAGATGCTCGAGGCGCGGGCGCACTCCAATCCGCACTCGCCCCCGATGTGGCGCGTCAACGGGGTGATCGTCAATCAACCCGGGTTCGGCGCCGCATTCAAGTGCACCGCGGGGGCGCCGATGAATCCCGGCAAGCAATGCAGCGTGTGGTGAGGCGCCGGTCGTGCTGATCGGGCGCTACACCGCGTCGATGTCGATGATATGCGCCGCGCGCTCGAAGTTCTTGCGAGCGCGCTCGAACGGTGCTTTCGCCACCTGCCAGTCGCCGGCGAACGCGTCGTCGAGGTCGCGGATCAGGAACAGGATGTGCGCGATCGCGCCAGCGAGGGCGGCGGTCACCAGCACGTGTAGCCACAGCTGGTCGAACGCGAGCAGGTACACCGAGCCCACGGTCAGCAGGGCGCCCGTGTACAGCAAGATCGTCATCGCGACCGGGATCCGCGCCCGCGCGGCGCTGAGCCGGCTCGTTCGCAGATCCGTCAGCTGATTGAACCGTCCGAGCACCTCACCATAGACCGTGTGCTGGCAGGTGTTCGCCGGCTTGCACCCGTGGATCGCCAGCCACACGTTCTCGAGTCGCTCCGCGACCTGGTCGATCGTCGCCTCGTCGCCGCTCGCCATCGCCGGCCACTCGTCGCGCAGCACCGCATCGACGTAGCTGCGCAGGCCGTCCTGGATCGCCGCCCGTGTGCGCGACGGCAACCCACTCGACGTCCGGTGCAGATCGACGAGCGCCGTGGCCTCGCGATCGAGGTAGCTGCGCGCCTCGTTGAACTGACCCCACACGACGTAGACCACGAACGCGAGCAACACCGCATAGATGCCACCAACGGTCTGCAGGTAGTTGCCGAGCTCGTTCGATGCGGCGTGCAGGTCCTGCATCGGCGCGAGCTGGCGGAATCCCAGCAAGCCCGCGACGCTGATGATCGAGACCAGCCCGACGACCGGCACGAGGTGGAACAGGGTACGCAACCAGCGGGGTATCACGCCGGCGAGTGTATCCCTGCCGGGGCGGGAGATCCGGGACGCCACGGCGGCGCTGTCAGGTCATGACTGCCGGGATGCCTGCGCGCGATCCGATCACGCCGGGTCGTCGGGGCGTGGGCCTTCGACGATGACCGGCGCGGCGCGCGTCACCGCGGATAGAACGCCGGCAGCTTGGCGTCGACGTTGATCCACACCGACTTCGCCTGGGTGTACTCGCGCATGACGTCGAACCCCATCTCGCGCCCGTAGCCCGATTCGCCGACGCCGCCGAACGGCGAGGCCGGGTGGACGCGCTTGTAGCAATTGACCCAGACCATGCCGGCGTGGATCGCCCTGGACACCCGCAGCGCGCGCTTGACGTCGCGCGTCCACAGCCCGGCACCGAGGCCGTAGCGGGTGTCGTTGGCGATCCGGATCGCCTCGTCATCGTCGGTGAACGTCGACACGGTGACGAACGGGCCGAACACCTCGTCGCGGCACACCGTGTGATGAGGCTGGGCGCGCACGACGGTCGGCTCGACGAAGCAGCCGCGCGCGAGCGCGGGATCGGTCGGGGCGCGCCCGCCGATCAGGATCTCGCCGCCCTCGCGCCGGGCGACGTCGCAGTACGCGAGCACGCGGTCCTGGTGCAGCCGGCTGGTCAGCGGCCCCATCTCGGTCGCACGGTCGAGCGGATCGCCCAGCCGGATCGTCGTGGCGAGCGCCAGGAAGGCATCGAGGAACGCGCCGGCGATCGACTCGTGGAGCAAGAGCCGCGAGCCCGCGATGCAGGCCTGGCCCTGGTTATGGAAGATCGCGAACGCGCTGCCGGCGACCGCGGCGGGCAGCTCGGCGTCCTCGAACACGATGTTGGGGCCCTTGCCGCCGAGCTCGAGCTGGAGCTTCTTGAGGTTGCCGGCGGACGCCTGGACGATGCCGCGGCCGGTGGTCGTCGACCCGGTGAACGACAGCTTGGCGATCCGGTCGTGCTCCGCGAGCCGCTGCCCGGCGGTCCGGCCGTAGCCGGGGACGATGTTGACCACGCCGGGCGGAAACCCGACGTCGCGCACGAGCTCGGCGATCGCGAGCGAGCTGAGCGGAGTGAGCTCGGCCGGCTTCATCACCACCGTGTTGCCGGCCGCGAGCGCGGGCCCGAGCTTCCAGCTCGTGAACATCAGCGGGAAGTTCCACGGTACGATCTGGCCGACGACGCCGAGCGGCTCGCGCTCGACGAAGTTCAGGAACCCGGCGTCGACCGGGATCACCGAGCCTTCGATCTTGTCGGCCATGCCGCCGAAGTACCGGAACCCGAGCACGGTGCGCGGGACGTCGAGCCCGGTGGTGTCGCGGATCGGATGGCCGGTATCGCGCGACTCGAGCTCGGCGAGCCGGCCGGCGTTGGCCTCGATCGCGCTGGCCAGCGCGAGCAGCAGCCGACCGCGCTCGCTGGCCGACGTGCCGCGCCATCCGGGGTACGCGGCCCACGCCGCCTCGACGGCGCGATCGATGTCCTCGGCGCGCGCCTCGGCGACGTCGGCGAGCGTCGAGCCATCGAATGGGTTGGTGACTTCGATGGTGCCGCCGGCGAGCGCGTCGACGAACTCGCCACCGATGAATAGCTTGGTCTGCATGGCGGCGGCTCAGAACTTGACGGGAACCACCGGGGCCTCGCCGCGCCGGATCAGCTCCGGGATCTTGGGCGAGCCGTTCTCCCAGACCAGCAGCATCGAGCGCTTGGTCGAGTAGCCGCGGTGCCGGATGTCCGCCGGCATCGCGGCGACGTCACCGGCGCGCATCGTGACCCGCGCGCGGGGCCGGCCGGTGGCGCCGTCCTTGACGTCCCACGTGATCTCGTCGGACAGCTGCACGAACCACTCGACGCGATCGTTGCCGTGGTCGATCGGCAGGATGTACTCCTCGGAGGTCGGGCAGAACAGGCTGTCGCGGAGCACCGAGCACACGCTCGGGTTCCACGTCACGTCGGAGCGCGACAGGTAGCCGAACAGGTTGAACGCCGAGACCTCGGCCTCGAACCCCGGCTCGGCCTCGACGATCGGCTGGTTCTGCGGCACGTCCTCGAACATCCGGTTGACCGGGAAGCCGCCGCCGTCGGTCCGGATGCCGGTATCGCCGGGCAGGCCGACCATGCGGCGCGCGCTCACGCGCTCGCGCGCGATCGCCGGCTGGTTGTCGCCGTGCTTGGGGCCGAACGCCGCGGCGGTCTCGAGCGGCGCGGCGAAGGGATCGAAGCCCGCGTTGGTCCAGTCGTGCAGGATCGCCTTGAACGTCGCCATCAGGTCGGCCGATGCGAACCGCTCGGTCACGGCGCGCCGCGACCGGACGAACGCCTCGTGCTTGGCGCCGAGGAACAGCTCGACCTCGCCGTAGTGGTTGGTCGTGCCGAGCACCTCGTCGAAGCTGACCGTGCCGTAGAAGAAGCCCCACGCGACGTCGCGCATCATCGCGCGCAGGAACGCGTCGGCCGGGATCTGATGGCGCAGCTCGCCGTGGCTGACATACGCGAAGTAGCGATCGCGGCGGAACGCGAAGCCGCCGGCATGAAACGTCCGGTAGCCGGTGTCGGCATCCGGGGCGCTGGTGTCGAACCTGGTCTGGAGATTCATGGCCTGGCTCCTTCGGTCTGGCAGATCTCGGCCCACCGGAACAGCGTCTCGGGCCCCTCGATGGTCTGGATCACGAGCGCGCTGGCGGCGCCGGCGCGGAAGCGATAGGCGCTCTGCTTGGGCAACAGCGCCATGTGGCCGCGGCCGAGCACGATGCGGCCCATCTTGTTCCCCGGCGGTAGCGCCTCGAGGCGATGCGCGCCATCGCGATTCTCGATCACGCGCGCGAGCTCGTTGAGCTTGAACAGCTCGACCTCGGTCTCGCCGTCCATGCACAGCACGAACTCGTCATGCCGTGCGGTCCAGTACGGCGACTCACCTTTTGCCGCCACTGCCTCGATCACGTACTCGAAGTTCTTCGCGACACACACGCGCTCCCACGGCTTCGAGCGCGACGCCACGTCGAACACGTTCGAGAACACATAGTTCCTGGGATCGTCGTCGATGACTTCGACCCCGCCGGTCTGGTAGTCGGCCAGCGAGCCGAATCTGGTCTTGAACGTCATGCGGTCTCCTTTGCAGAGCTTGTGCAGACCCCTCGCAGGCAGGCATCCTGCACGCGGGATATAGAGGGCGCTAACGAACGCAAGATCAGTGTGGCGCGAATGCGGAGCGTCAATCCAAGCGTTTCATCGCGAACCGGTAGAACAGCCTGTACCACCGGACGGGGGCCGGTGTTCCATCGGGCCAGGTCGGCTCGTCGTGGGTCTCGAGCCGCGCGATCAGGGACGGTTTGACCCCGAAGACCGCATCGGAGTCGAGGTATGGGTCGCCGGCCACGAACACGTGGGTCACCACGGTCTCGAAGCCGGGCGCCCGGAGCAGGAAGTGGATGTGCGCCGGGCGCATGGCGTGGCGATTCCCCGCCGCGAGTAGCTCGCCGACCGGCCCGTCCGTGGGGACGGGGTAGCTGCACGGGACGATCGTCCGGAAGCTGAACCGGCCGTCGTCGCCGGCGATGAGCCGCGCGCGCATCGCCGGCTGGTCGCGCGCGTAGCCCGGCCGCTGGGAATCGTATCGCCCGCCACCATCGGCGTGCCAGACGTCGACCGTCGCACCGGGGATGGGCCGGCCGGTGACATCGGCGACGCCGGCATCGACGAACACACGCTCGCCGGGCGCGTCGGGCGCGAGGTCGGTGCCGTGCGGCACGACGCGGTGCTCCCCGACATAGAACGGGCCGAGCACGGTGGTGTCGGTGGCTCCGGTGTCGCCCCGGTGGTTGATCGCGTCGACCAGCATCGAGACCCCGAGCACGTCGGACAGCAGGATGAATTCCTGCCGGCGGTCATTCGACATCTGACCGGTGCGGGTCAGAAAGCTGATCGCAGATTGCCACTCGTCCATCGTCACGCCGGCGTCGCGCACGAAGCCGTGCAGGTGCGTGATCAGCTGGCGGAGCACCGTGCGGGTCCGCGGATCGGGCGCGCCGGCAAAGCTGTGGAGCACGGCGTCGGTGAGCTGGGTGTCGTCGAACGCTGGCATCGGACCTACCTACCGGGCTGGAGGGTTAACGGGGCGGAGCGCCGGTGAACGCGCGCTCGAGCAGCTCGCGAATCGCGGTGCGTTCGAGCGGCCGCGGGTTCCAGTACGGATGGCCGGTCGCGAGATCGGCCGCGCGATCGAGCCCCTCGGCGGGCATGCCGAGCGCGCCGAGCGCGCGGTTTGCGCCGACGGCACCGGCGAGCTCGTAGAGCCCGGTCGCGGCATCGCCGGCGCCGAGCGCGCGCGCGATCCGTGCCATCGCCTCGGGCGCTGCCGGCGCGTTGTAGGCCACCGCGTGCGGCAACACCACGGTGTGGGTCTCGGCGTGCGGCAGGTCGAACGTGCCGCCGAGCACGTGACACAGCTTGTGGTGCAGGGCCATGCCGACCGAACCGAGGCACATGCCGCACAGCCACGCGCCGTACAGCGCGTCGCGCCGGGCCTCGCGGTCGTTCGGCGCGGCAGCGATCGCCGGCAGCGCGCGCGCCAGCGCGGCGATCCCTTGCTCGGCGAACACCGAGATGATCGGATTGGCATCCTGCGCGTACAGCGCCTCGACCGCGTGGGCGATCGCGTTGATGCCGCTGGTGCTCGACAGCGCCACGGGCAGGCCGAGCGTCAGGTCGACATCGTAGATCACGGTCTCGGGCAGGATGTCGAGGCTCCGCCGCGTGGTCTTCTGGCCGGCTTCGGTCTCGCCGAGGATCGGCGTCATCTCCGAGCCGGCGTACGTCGTCGGGATCGCGAGCTGCGGCACGCCGGTGCGCACCGCGATCGCCTTGCCGAGCCCGATCGTCGAGCCGCCGCCGATCGCGACCACGCCATCCGCGCCGAGCTGGCGGAGCGCGTCGAGCGCCGCGTGCGTCACGTCGACCGGCGTGTGCATCACCGCGCCGCTGAACACGCCCACCGCGCGCTCGCCGAGCAGCGCGGCGACCTCGCGGCCGTGGTCGATCTGTGGCGCGGTGGTCAGCACCAGCGCGCGCGACATCGCGAGCCGCTCGACCTCGGCGCGAACCGTGGCGCGCGTGCCGGTCCCGAACACCACGCGCGCCGGGAGACCGGTGTAGGTGAAGCCTACGCTGGCCATCGTCGGGTGGGCGCTCGGGGACATGTACGCCATTCAGGCCAGATCAAACACCAGGAGCTCGGCGGCGTCGAGACCTTCGATCCGGATGAGCGACTCGCCTGATAGCGCCGCCGCATCGCCGGCCGCGAGCTCGTTGCCGTTGATGCGGGCCTTGCCGCGCACGACATGTACCCACGCGTGCCGCCCGGGTGCGAGCACGTGCTCGGCGGTCTTGCCTGCGTCGAACACGCCCGCGAACAGCGTGGCGTTCGTGTGAATCGTCACGCTCCCGTCGCGACCGTCGGGCGACGCGACCACGCGCAGCCGCCCGGCCTTGTCCTCGCGGGTGAACGTCTTCTGCTCGTAGCTCGGTGCGATGTTGCGCTGGTCGGGCATCAGCCAGATCTGCAGGAAGTGCACCGGCTTGGTGGTCGACGCGTTGAATTCGCTGTGGGTGACCCCGGTGCCGGCGCTCATGCGCTGGACATCGCCCGGCCGGATCACCTCGCCGGTGCCCATCGAGTCCTTGTGCTCGAGCGCGCCGTCGAGCACGTACGAGATGATCTCCATGTCGCGGTGCGAGTGCTTGCCGAAGCCCTGCCCGGGGGCGACGCGGTCTTCGTTGATGACCCGCAGCGCGCGGAAACCCATGTGCGCCGGGTCGTAGTAATCGGCGAACGAGAACGTGTGGAAACTGTCGAGCCAGCCGTGCTCGGCATGGCCCCGCTCGTCGGCCTTGCGAATCTTCATCATAACTTCCGCTCCTTCGATGACACAGCATGGCCACGTCGAGCCATCCACGGAATTGGCAAACGGTTGATGTCTTCCATCGCCCCATGAGATGGCCCATGAGATGGTACGGGGGTGTTCGAAACCTTCACCCTCGACCAGCTTCGCGCGCTGATCTCCGTGATCGAGGAAGGCAGCTTCTCCGCGGCCGCGCGCAAGCTCCATCGCGTGCAGTCGGCGATCAGCACCGCGATGGCCAACCTCGAGACCCAGCTCGGTGTGCCGCTGTGGGACCGCACGACCAAGGTCGCCAAGCTCACCGATCAGGGGCAATCGGTGCTCGCCGCGGCCCGCAAGATCTGCACCGAGGTGGACGCGCTTCGCAAGCTCGCCGCCGGGATGGCGCTCGGGCTCGAGGCCTCGGTCTCGCTGTGCGTCGACATCCTGTTTCCGCTGACCGCGCTGGTCAACCTGTGCGAGCAGTTCCGCGCCGAGTTTCCCTCGGTCGACCTGCGGGTCGATACCCAGACGATGACCGGCGTGTCGGCGCGCGTGATCGACGGCAGCGCGACGATCGGCGTGGCGAGCCCGATGGGCGTGACCGCCGGCCTCGAGCGCAAGGTACTGACCACGATCCTGATGGTGCCGGTCGTCGCGCCCCAGCATCCGCTGGCGGCACGGCGCGGCCCGATCCCGACGACCCAGCTGCGCGACAGCATCCAGCTCGTGCTGTCCGAGCTACAGGGTGAGGGCCATCCCGACCAGGCCGTGCTGTCGTCGCGAACCTGGCGGGTTCGAGACCTGCACACCAAGCACGCGCTGCTGCGCGCCGGGCTCGGCTGGGGCAACCTGCCGGAGCACCTGGTGCGCGACGATCTGCGCGATCGCCGGCTGGTCAAGATCGCCGTGGAGGCGTGGGGAGAGGACGAGCACAAGCTGTACCTCTCGGCGGTGTATCGCGCCGACGTGACGTTCGGTCCGGCGCACCGCTGGCTGCTCGACCACCTCGAGCATCTGTGCCTGCGCGACGCGGCGGCGCAATCGGCTCGGGTGCCCGCGAAGCCGCGGTCACGGCGCAAGCGCGCCGGTCGCTGACGGATCCTGTATGCAGCATATTGAGATGTATACGTTTTTTGGTAGTGAGGTGCTCCTGGTTGCGTTTGTAGCGTTTGCGTAGAACAGTGCGGAAGGAGCGCGGCTACCTCGGTGGGAGCCTCGGAGCTTGTATGGCGACCCACACGGTCATTCCGATCACGTCTCTCGATGAACAGATCCGCCGCATGATGCCCGTTGCGGCGCCACCCGCGGTGCTGGCCGAGCTGGCCGAGCTGGCCAAGGCGCTGGCCCCATCTCCGTCGGGACCCGCGCGGCTTCTGGGGCCCCATGGTGTGGAGGTCGCGTTGCCAGAACCGGTCTACCACCTGCTCGAGCGTATCGTCGAAATACTCGCACGCGGTCATGCCGTCACGCTGGTCCCGGTTGGCAAGCTGCTCACCACGCAACAGGCCGCCGACGTGCTCAACGTGTCGCGCCAGTATCTGGTGCGGCTGCTCGACGCCAGCGAGCTGCCGCACGCCAAGGTCGGCACGCATCGACGACTCAAGATCGAGGACGTGCTCGCGTTCAAGACGAAGCGCGATGCGGATCGCCAGAGCAAGCTCGACGTGTTGACCCAGCTCACGGAAGAAGCCGGCGGGTACGACGAGCCATAGGGCTGTTTGTCACTCGAACGCTTCGATGCCCGCAGGCAATCTGGCGAAGTCCCGCAGGTTGCTCGTCACGATCACCTGTGCGCGCCTTCAACGCAGCTGCGGCGACGTGTCGATCCTTCTCATGGTTGTGCATGGCGGCGACCAACTCCTCGTAGCCAACCACCATCGCTTCCGGGAAGGCCGCGATCATCATCTTGCGCGACCGCGCTGCCTGGTCCGCGGTCATGAAGCTGTTCTTGACGAGGTTACGGTGGATCTCGTCGAGGATCTCGCCCGACCAGTACAACTGGAAGTATCCGCGCTCCGCGGAGCGGAGGAGCGTATCTCGCAAGTTGAGTGGGTACAGCGCGCATGCGTCGATGACGACGCGGAACGTCGCAATCGACGGGGTCACGAGCCGTGCTCGGACGAGGCACCCAACACCAACGCAAGCACCGGAGCAGGTCTATCATCTGCATGGAACACAAGCCCTGACTCCCCGGCAGTCCGCCGAATCAGGGCCGCATCATAGACCAGGGTCCCATCGCGACGGTGCGTCGGTCACGTGTAAAAGTGGCGACGCTGCGGGCGCGTCAGTCTGTCGATCAGCGCCTGATCGCGCTTGGGTACTCGCGGGCTTGCTCGTGGTGTGCAGGCACATCGCGACGCCGCAGGCGATGAACGCGGCGATCGCGAACCGGCGCAGCCAGCGTCCCGACACCAGATCGGGGCTTCCGATGGTCATGACCGCCCTCATAGCGGGGCCCAGTGGAGCGTGAACCAGGCCGGCGACCCGGCGGGGTCGTAGTACTTGAGGATCTCGAGCTTGAGCGTGGCGCCGCCGGCGGTCTTCATGACCCAGACGACCGGCCGCGGGGTCAGCACGTGGCTCGTTTCGTCGTAGTCGTACCAGCTGTCGCCCTGGTCGAACGCGTAGTCCGGAACGCCGTCGGCGTCGGTGTCGGCGACGTCGGTGATATAGCCGTCGGTGGGAGCCTGGGGGACGTCCGCGAACGCCGCGGCGATCGGCGCGACCTCGACGCCGCCGGTGCCGCTGACCCCGCCGTTGGTCGAGATGTGAAAGCGCTGGAACCGCAGATCCCACGCGGCCGTGGCGTCCACGGCGGTGCCGGTCTCGAAGTCGGCGTAGATCCAATCGGTGTACGAGGTCGCATCGACCACCGTCGTGTACGTGGCGTCGCTGCCGCGCGTCGTCTGAACCTTGCCGGCCGGTGCGGTGTTGCCGGCATCGCCGTTGCCGCCGTCAGAAGAGGGTACGGCGGCGTCGGGTTGCGCGTGGCCGATCCGATCGGCGCAGCCGGGCAGGGCGCACGACAGGCCGACCAGGAAACCGACGAAACGTGGAGCGACGAGAGGTGGCATGAGGCTCCTGGGATCAGAGGTGCAGCGCGACGCCCGCGTAGAACGTGCGCGGGGGGATGCGATCGAGGTTGTCGTCACCGGCGTCGAGCAGGTTGTCGACCCCGACGAAGCCGCCGACGCCGTTGCGAAACTGCTTGGCGACGCGCGCGCGGAGCTCGGCGCGGCGGGGGCTGCGCGTCGCGCGCTGCGGATCGTCGGACAGATAGAACGGGCGACGCCCGGTGACCGTGGCGGCCGCGAACCCGTCGATGCCGTTGCCGCGATCGCGCCACCGCACCGAGGTGGTGAAGCGATGCGCCGGGACACCCTCGAGCGGGCGATCGGCGTCGAGGTCGCGCGCGCGGGTCACCGCGTAGCCGAGCTCGAGGCCGGCGCGGCCGTGGCTGATCATCGCGGCGGCCTCGGCGCCCGCGGTGCGCGCGCGGCCGACGTTGCCGTAGCTGAACCGCAGCATGCCCGAGCCATCGTCGGGCTGGGTGACCGCGTAGATCAGGTCGTGGAGCCCGTTGTAGTAGCCGGTGGTCGAGACCCACAGCCACGGGGTCGCTTGCCACTCCGCGCCGCCCTGCGCGTTGCGCGAGGTCTCGGGCTGAAGGTCCTGGTTGCCGTCGACGACGTAACCGGCGCTCGGATTCTCGAAGTGGAGCAGCAGCTCCTTGAAGTTGGGGGCGCGGTAGCCGAGACCGGCGCTGCCGCGCACGATCAAGCTCGGCGCGCTCGAGAGCGGCTGCCAGCGCGCGGCGATCCGCGGCGTGGCGTGGGTGCCGAACTGGCTGTCGAAGTCGACCCGCGCGGCCGGCACCACCAGCACGTCGGCGCCGGCGCCGAGCCGCCACTCGTCCTGCGCGAACACCGCGCCGCGGACGCGCGAGCCGGGCTCCGAGAGGCGATCGGAGTCGAGCGCCTCGCGGAGCAGCTCGCCGCCGATCACGCCGCGGTGCGGACCGAGCTGGTGCGCGAGCTGCACCGAGCCTTCGATCAGGTTCTCGTCGGTGACGTCGTAGGTGTCGAGCGCGTCGGACAGCCGTTGATCGTTCAGGTACTGGTCGCGATACAGGCTGGCGTCGGCCGACATCCGGATCGCCGTCTGGTCGGCGGCGTATTGCGCGGTGGTCTGGGCCGACGCGGACTCGATCAGGTTGCGGCGGTCGAACGCGGCCCCCGAGGTGCTGGCGTCGACGCCGCGGACGTCGCGGTACAGGTAGTCGGCCGAGCCGTCGATCTTCCAGTGCTCGCTCGGCAGGTCGGTGACGCGGCCGCTGACATGGCGGTCCTGGTAGCTGTCGAGCGACGTCGCGATCGCATCGGGGTCGCCGCGCCGGACGGCGGGCCCGTCGCGAAACTCGCCGCTGACCGCAGCCGCGACCGTGCCGCGGCCGAGCGAGACCCGCGCGCGCGTATCGCTGCCGAGCCGGCCGTCGATCTGTCCGCTGGCGTCGACCGCGAGTCCGGTGCTCGGCTTGCGCGTGATGATGTTGATCACGCCGCCGAGCGCGTCGGCGCCGTACAGCGCGGAGCTGGGCCCGCGCACGATCTCGATCTGCTCGATCTCGGCGAGGCCGAACCGATCGAGATCGAGATAGCCATCGGTGCGGCCGATCTGCCGCGCACCGTCGACCAGGACCATCGAGTACTGCGGTCCGAGACCCTGGATCGTGATCCCGGTGGTGCCGGCGACCCCGCGATCGGTCCACAGTCCGGGCCGGAGCGCCAGCGCCTCGCCGACCGTCTGGACCCCGGATTCCTCGAGTCGCTTGCGATCGATCACTTCGGTGACGACCGGCGACGCCGACAGCGGAACCTCGGAGCGGGTCCCGGTCACGACGATGACCTCGCCGGCCGTTGCCGCGGCAGCGAGATCACCGTCTGAACCCGAGGTCTCGACACCAGGGGCGTCGTCGGCTCGCGCAGCGCTTGCTGCGGCGAGCGAACCGATCGCGAACAAAAAGCTGCCCGCCACCCCACCGAGTCCGCGCACGACGCCAGGCTCGTCGCGACGCGTCTTGCCCCAGAACCAACCCGGGGGGTGGCGAACGGAGCTCGCGATTCGGCCGCCGCAGGCTTTCGGAAGCGGGGCTTGGCGCGAGCTCATGAGCTAATTGAAATTGATTTTCAATTTCATGTCAAGCGGAGACCGGCATCTGTTCGCCGCGGCCGACGACGGCGATCAGCGTGAGGGCGAGGCAGGGAAGCGCCTCGGGGCGCCAGGGGCGCTCGCCACAGGAGCGCTTGGTTGCTCGGCGCTCAGCGCTCGAGCACGAACACGTCGGCGCCCTTGTAGAGCGTTCGGGCCAGCTCGCGGTAGCCGCACTTGGCCGCGACGCGCTGCGAGGCGACGTTTTGCGCATCGATCAGGCACACGGTGCGTGGGTGCCCGGCGGCGACCGCCCAGCTGTGCACCGCGGTCATCGCCTCGGTCGCGTAGCCCTTGCCATGCGACCACGGCGACAACACCCAGCCGGTCTCGGGGGCACCGTCGAACGACACCGCGATGTCGCGCTTGAAGTCAGCGAGCCCGACCTCGCCGGCGAACCGACCGCTGGCCCGCTCGCGAACCTGCCAGAACCCGTAGCCGAACGTCGACCAGTGTCCGAGATAGCGCAGCAAGCGCGCCCAGACTTCCTCGCGCCCGAACGGCCGGCCGCCGATGTACTGCGTGACCAGCGGATCGCTCCACAGCGCCAGCGCGTCGTCGAGATCGGAGACGCGATGGCCACGCAGCGTCAAGCGCTCGGTCTCCACGATGGGGATCTGAAACGTCATGTGGGTCAGCTCTCCGTGGTTCGTAGGCGTGCGCGCACGTGATCGATGAGCCCGCGGCACGCGCGCTCGCACAGGTCGAGGACGAGATCGAACCCGGCCGGGTCGCCGGAGTACGGATCGGGCACCTCGGCGCCGTCGGGCGCCGCGGGATCGAACGCGCGCAACAGGCGGACGTCCGGCGCGCTGCGGCTGCCCGTCATCTCGAGGATCGCCGCCAGGTTGTCGCGATCCATCGCGAGCACGAGATCGAAGCGCTCCAGGTCGGCGGCGACGAACTTGCGCCCGCGGTGGGTGATCTCGAGCCCGCGCTTCGCTGCCGCGGCGCGCGTCCGCGGATCCGCCGTCGCGCCGACGTGCCAGCCGCCGGTGCCCGCGCTGTCGAGCGTGACCTGACCCTGCAGGCCGGCGTCGTCGACCAGGCGCTGCATCACAGCCTCGGCGGTCGGCGAGCGGCAGATATTGCCCAGACACACGAAGCAGATTCGCACGCCGCGATCGTACGCGAACCGCTACCTGCCGGCGACCGTTTGACGTGGCGTCAAGCGCACCGCAGCACGCTATGCTCGCGGTATGGATCAGCTCGCGACCGGGGTTCGCGACGTCGGCCGCGGCCTCGGCGTGCTTCGCGCCCACCCCGGACTGTGGAAGTGGGTCGTCGCGCCAGCCGTGATCACGTTGCTGCTGATCGTAGCGCTGGTCGCTGGCATCATCCACGTCGTCGATCCGATCGAGGGCTGGGCGGTGTCGCACCTGCCGTCCGCGCTCGCGCACGTCGCGAGCTCGCTGCTGACGACGCTGATCGTCGTCGCGCTGTCGGCGGGCGCGCTGCTCGTGTTCGTGCCGCTCGCGGGGATGGTCGCCGGCCCGTTCAACGAGATGCTGTCGGAGCACATCGAGGCGGCGGTGACCGGCAAACCACCGGTCGCGTTCTCGCTATCGGCGTTCGTCCACGGGCTCGTGCTCGGCATTTTGCACGGCGTGCGCCGCCTGGTGGGCGCGCTGGTCGGGCTGGCGATCGTGGTCGCGCTCGGCTTCGTCCCGGTGATCGGCACGGTTGCCGCCGCGGTGGTGGCCGGCTGGTTCGCGGCGCGGGGGACCGCGTACGACTGCTACGATGCGGTGCTCGCGCGTCGCGCGATGGCGTACGGCGACAAGCTCGCGTACCTCGCGCGGTATCGCCAGCGAACGTTGGGCCTCGGGGCCGCGGTCGCGGGGATGTTGCTCGTCCCGGGACTGAACCTGATTGCGCTCGGGCTGGGAGCGGCCGGTGCGACCGTCGCCGCGCTCGAGCTCGAGCTCGGCAATAATCGTATTCAGGTTCAGGCGCAATCCTCGCGGCCGCTCGCGAACCGCTAGCGGCCGCGATATCCGCCGTACACCTGCCTCCGAAGTGCGACCAGTCGTGGGCAGCGCTGATCGGCGTTCAGCGCTGCGCAGTCGTGCAGCTGCCGCGTTTCGGGGCATGGGCGGCGTCCGCGTTGGCGGTCATTGTGAACCCCTGACGGGATGCCAGCACACATGGGTGATTCTCACGCGGACGGTGGTCCGTTTGCAGCTGCGCGATTTTCTGTGTCGCGTAAATCTCAATATCCAATCATCGTCGAGCGCTTTGCAGTCTTGACTCATAATAAGTAGAAGCGCATCGTTGGTATTCTGATCATCGCAGGGATGACCTACCCGAGCCGGTGTCGGTGTCGCGCGTTATGGCCAACTTCCATTTCCCCACTGACCATCCGATCCGCCGCGACGCCGCGAACACCGAGCCGCGCCAGCGCCGGGTCATCAACCTGCTCGAAGAGCGGGCGCGGCGCACCGAGTTGCTCGGCGCGCTCGCCGGCGCGGGTGGGCTCGAGCCGGCGCGGGCGGCGAACGCGTTGTGCGCCGAGCTCGGCGAGCTCGAGGCCAGCGCCACCGAGGTCGGCCTCGACGGGCTCGGCGCGATGGCGCGCGCGGTCCGCAGGGTCGTCGGCTTCCTTGGCGGCGTTCCGGTCACGCCGTGGCAGCAGCGCGAGGTGATCGTGCTCGACGACAACGAGGTCACCCGCGATCTGATCACGCTGGCGCTCCAGGCCGAAGGCCACCGCGTGCGGTCGGCCGCCAACGTCGCCGAGCTCTCGTACTTCGTGCGCGAGCGCAAGCCGCACGTGTTGCTCACCGAGGCGCAGATGCCCGACGCGCCCGGGACCCGGTTCTGCAACTACCTCCGCGTCACGATGTCCCTCGAGAAGATTCCGATCGTGATCTTCTCGGGGGCGCGGGGCGACGAGCTGGCGATGCTCGCGCGGGAGGCAGGCGCGGACCTCTACCTGTCGAAGGATCAAGGCATCGGTGACCTGATGCACGAAGTGGCGCGGCTGTTCGAGGAGATTCTGTGGTGAGCGAGTTTTTCGGCTAGTGATCGCGCGTGACTCGATAGGCTGGATAGGGAACGTGGTTTGAGTAGATAGTGGGACAACAGGCCTACCAAGGTTTGCACTGTGGGAGTTTGGCCCGCGGTGTGAACGATGAGAGCTTCATGACTTCGAGCGGCGAAGGTTCAGACGACAAGATCGTTGTCGATACCGTGGAGCTAGAAGCTGCCGGTCCCGTGCGGACGCACCGGACCGCGGAGCTGCGTGACGAACCGCCGTTCTCGCTGGGGCGGGGTACTCGCGATCAACCACCGTTTCCGCGGGAGTCGCCGCGGGCGCGGCTGTACGGCGCGCGTGGCCTCGATCCGGTCGAGGTCTTGCGGATGTGGCCGCACTCGATTCGCGCACGCGAGGATCTCTCGATGCCATCGCCGTCAGGACCGCCGACCCCATCGGGACCACCGGCCCCACCGGTCGCGCTGGTCGCGCCGGTCCGCGCCACGGTACCTTTGCCGGTGCCGATCTCCGGGCCGTCCGGACCGTCCGGGCGGCGCCCGATCGCGGACAAGATCGTGCTCGCACACCTGGCGCTCGATCTGTTCCATGAGCTCGAGGAGGACGGGCATGACGCAGACGCAGCTCACGGCGAAGCCGCGGCGTGCACCAATGAGGCCTGCGAAGCGCGGATCAATGCGTTGCGCGGCGGCCTGGTCGAGGCGTGCCTGCTGGTGCAACGCGTCGTGATGATGGCGCCGGTAGCCAACAGTAAGTTGGAAGACCACGTGCGTGAGTTGCTGGCGCTGCTCGATCGTTGAGCTGGCATTGCGCTGGCGCTGAGCGCCGCGCTGGCTGATTCGGGCGTGATCTGCGCAGCTTTGAGCAGGTTTGCGCAGTGTTACTCAGCTTTACCTGAGATCTGCGATTTCACCCCCGCATGAAATTTGCGGCTCGGCACCGCACCCACATTCCTCGACGAGAAGCGCGATCCGCAGTGCTTGACTCATAATCATACTCAGCGCATTGTGCGGAGATTAAGCATCGTCGCAGGGGAGCCACATGCAAAGCTTGATCGTCGGTGACCTTCGTATCGAAGCCCTGGAGGACTGCGCACCTCCAGCCGTGCAGCTACTGTGGAAGGGGAAGAGTAACGAGCGCCACCCAGGTGAAGCTCTTGCACCGTACTTTCGTGAGGTGCTCGCGACCGCGGGCACACGGAAACTTCCGGTCGAGCTACATTTCGAGAAGCTCGAGCACTTCAACTCGTCGACCATCACCTCGATCATCCAGCTGATCCAGGATTCTCGCGCGCGTGCGATCAAGCTCGTGCTGGTGTACGATCAGGCGCTCAAGTGGCAGAAGCTCAGCTTCGATGCCCTGCGCGTGTTCGCCAAGGACGAGCTCCTTGAATTGAGGTCGGCCTAGCCATGGGGAACTTCAACTTTTCCATCGATCTGCCGGTGCGCAGCGAGTGGGCAAATGTCGACTTGCTGCGTACCTCGGTGCAGAACTGCTTCACCGCGATCTTCAGCGATATCGAAGGTTGTCACTCGCTGGCGATGGTGACAGGCGAGTTGATCGAGAACGCGATCAAATACGGCGACTGGTCGGCCTCGGACGAGCAGCGGTTTCGCTTGCGAGTCTGGGGGGAAGGCCGCTCCGCACACATCTCGGTCGAGAACCCGGTGCGCGGCAGCGACACCAACGCCGACGAGGTGTTGAAGACACTGGGCTGGATGCGGAGCTTTGCGTCACCGATCGATGCCTACCGCGCGAAGTTGCTCGAGATCGCGTCGGTCGATCGCGACCCGGGTGACAGCAAGCTCGGGCTCGTACGGATCGCCTACGAAGGCAACTGCTTGCTGTCGGCCGAGCTCACCCGTGGTGTGCTGCGCGTCCAGGCCGAGCTGACCGTCTGATTCCCGAGGTCCGAGGTCCGATGATACCGCGGCAGCGCCGGCTGATGAGCCTGCTCGAGGATCGCGCGCGCCGCACCGAGCTGCTGGCCGCGCTCGCGGAGGCGGGCGGGCTCGAGCCCGAGCGCGCCGCGAACGTGTTGTGCGCGGAGCTCGGCGAGCTCGAGACGGCTGCCGCCGAGGCGGGGCTCGATGGGCTGGTCGCGATGGCGCGCGCCGCTCGCAAGGTCATCGGCCAGCTCGGCGGCGTCAAGGTCGCGCACTGGCATCAGCGCGAGGTGCTCGTGCTCGATGACAACGAGGTCACGCGCGATCTGATCACGCTCGCGCTCCAGGCCGAGGGCCACCGCGTGCGATCTGCGGCCAACGTCGCCGAGGTGTCGGAGCTGGTGCGCGAGCGCAAGCCGCACGTCCTGCTCACCGAGGCGCGGATGCCCGACGCCCCCGCGGCGCGGTTCTGCAACTACCTGCGTGTCACCATGGAGCTCGAGCAGATCCCGATCGTGATCTTCTCGAGCGCGCGAGGCGACGAGCTCGCGTTGCTTGCGCGCGAGGCCGGGGCGGATCTGTACCTGTCGAAGGACCAGGGGATCGCAGACCTGATGCGCGAGCTGGCGCGGTTGTTCGAAGAGATCCTCTGGTAGCTCACGACACGTGCGCGGCGTCGACCTGGCCGACGTACTTCAGCGCGAGCAGCGTGACGTCGTCGTCCTGCTTGTTGCCGAACGCCGCGAGCTTCGCCGTGATCGCCTCGAGCACCTGCGCCGGTCCAAGCTCGGCGTTGGCCGCGAGCTCGGCGTGCACGCGATCGAATCCGAACATGCCCTCGGGCCCGGAGTGCTCGACGACGCCATCGGTCAGCAGCAGCATCGTGTCGCCCTTCGCGAGCTCGAAGTCGGTCTCGGGTACGAGGTCCGGCGTCACCTCGTCGATCACGCCGAGCCACACGCCGGCGATCTCGATCTCCTCGACGGTGTGCTTCGCGGCGCGGTAGATCAGCGCCGGTAGGTGGGCACCGACCGCACGGAACCGCCCGCCGCCGTCGTGCTCGATCAGCGCGAACGTCATGTAGAGCCGGAGGTTCATGCGCTCGAGGTTGCGGCACAGGCAGCGGTTCATCGCCATGTAGAGCTCGGCGAGCGTGGCGTTGCGGCGGGACTCGAGCGTGCTGACCAGGCTGGCGCGCACCATCATCATCGTGAGGCCGGTGGTCACGCCGTGGCCCGACACGTCGCCGATCGCGATCAGCCGGCGGCCGCCCTCGGTCTCGAGCACGTCGTAGTAGTCGCCGCCGACCTCGGACGCCGGGGTCATCAGGCCGGCCAGCACGTAGCCGGGGAGCGTCGGATCACGCGGCAGCAGCAGGGTCTGGATCTTCTGCGCGACCTCCATCTCGGCGAACAGCGCGTCGCGCGCGCCGCGCAGCTGGATGCGGGCGCGGCGCTCGTCGAAGAACAGCTTGCACAGCACCCGGTTGAGCACGACGCCGATGAACGTCAGCTCGAGGAAGTAGATCAGGTTCGAGATCAGCGCCGGATCTTCGTGGATCAGCGACGACCCCACGTAGCTCGCGATGATCGCGAGCGAGGTCACCACGATCCACACCACGTCGGCGGGAAACAGCGCGGTGAACGCGAAGTAGATCAGGAAGTACGCGAACAGGAAGCTGCCGCCGCTGGCCGACGCCAGCGCCATGATCGCCGAGCCGACGAGCCCGAAGATGATGCCGACCAGCAGCACCATCGCGAGGTGGTAGTGCGTGCGGAACGCGCCGCGCGACACGGCGAACCGCAGCGCGTGCGATGCGGTGAGCCCGCCGAGCACGATCCAGACCGCGAGCTGGAAGTCGGCGCGCGCCGTGAAGTACATGAACAACCAGATCGTCGACGGCATGACGAACATCGCGATCCAGACCAGGACCACGATGCGCTGGAGGATGATGTCGCGCTGGGCCTCGCGCAGCTCGCGGTGGAACGGCCCGGTCAGGTCGGAGCGCAGCGCGTCGCGCCCGATCTTGCGCACCGCGGCCATGCCGCCGAGGCGCCGACGGGGGACGTCGGGCTCGACCGGAAGCGACGACGGCGCGCGGCTCGGTTGCCGCGATGGCTGCTCTACAAGCGGCTCAGGTGATGCCATGGGTCACGTGCATGGTCGCATTACGGCCGGCACGATTCCAAGAATGGCAAAGATAGTTCAGAGGTAGGCACGCGAAAAACCGCCATCGACGGTCACGATCTCGCCGGTCACATTGCGCGCAAGCGGACTACATAGGAAGCCGACCGTGCCTGCGAGATCCTCCTGTTCGAGGGCTCGCCCGGTGGCGCTGCGCTTGGTCTGGACCGCGCGCGTCGCCTGAGCATGGTTCGCGCCGATCGCCCGCATCGCACCGTCGGTGGCGAGCAACGATGACCCGACGGCGTTGACCAGGATGCCATCGCGGCCGAGCTGCATCGCGAGGTAGATAACCGCGGATTCGAGCGCGGCCTTGGCGATCCCGGCAACATGGTAGTGCGGTGTCATCCGGTGACTACACGCCGATGTCAGCGCCACGACCCTCGGCGCCGTGCTGCGAGCCAGCAGGGGCCGCGCGTGGCGGCACGCCGCGATCAGCGACCAGGTGGCGACCGACATCACGTGCTCGAAGTCGGCGCGCGAGATCTCGAGCAGCGAACGTGCGAGCACGCCCTCCGGGATGTCGACGAGACCATGGACCATGAAGTCGAGCGGGGCGTCGCCGTCGCCGAGCGCGGCAAACGCCGCCGCCAGGCTCGGTTCGTCGGCGATATCGACCGGGTACGCGGTGGCGCCGATCTCGGCGACGAGCGGTGACACCCGGGCGAGCCGCGCGGGGCGGCAGGTCACCGCGACCGTCGCGCCGAGCTCGTGCAGCGCCCGGGCGACGCAATAGCCGATGCTGTTCGCCCCGGACACCCCGAGCACCAGGCCGCGGCGGCCCGCGAGCAGGCCCGCCGTCATCGCGGCGTCGCCCCGGCAGGCGGCACAGTTGGAAACCACCCGTCGAGCGAGGCCAGCCCGCGCTGTTCGTACTCGCCGATCGCCTTCTGGATGTGCGCGGCGGCCTCCGCGGCGGCGATACCCCCGACCCACATGCTGAGTCGCGCGGTCGCTTCGATCAGCTTGCCGCGCGGCACGTCGAGGTGCAGCAGCGTCTTGGCGAACATCGCGGCGGGGCCGTAGTTGCGCTGCGCACACAGGACCACCATGCCGAGCAGGTAGTTCTCGGCGACCGAGAGGTGCTGGGTGTCGGACTCGAGCACATGGTAGGCGTGCAGCGTCTCGCGCAACACGGGATGCTCGAGCCGATCGATGAACGCGCTGTGACGGGCCCCTGCGCCGGTCCCGAACAGCTGGTCGAGGTAGTCCACGGAGCGAGCCGTGAGATCGCTGGCGTCGGGCTTGGTCATATCATCTCCCTTCATCTCCCTTGGCCGATCGGCATGACCACCAGCTGGGCGATCACCATGTGAGCCGGGCGCGTCGAGACCCAGATGATCGCGTCGGCGATGTCGGTCGCGGACAGCCAGCGCGGCACCTGGCGGGCGATCTTGTCGCGCGTGGCGGCGAACCCGGCGACCTTGTCGTACAGCGGCGTATCGACGAGGCCGGGCGCGATCGAGGTCACGTGGATGCCGAGCGGATCGAGCTCGAGTCGCAGCGCCTCGGTCGCGCTGTCGAGCGCGGCCTTGGTCGCGGCGTACGCGGCGAACCGAGCGTTCGGCGCGAACCGCGCGGTCACCGACGAGACGTTGATCAGGTGACCGCCCGGCGCGATGCGCGGCGCGAGCTCGACGGCGAGCTCGAGCGCGGCGTGGAGGTTGAGCTCGAACAGCGCATGCCAGCTGGTGGCTCCGAGCTCGAGCGGCGAGGCGTACGCGGCCTCACCGGCGTTGTTGATCAGCAGATCGATGCGCGGCGCGCGCGCCTTGATCTCGGCGACCGCGCGTGCCCGGGCGTGCGGGTCGGCGAGGTCGGCGCACACCGGGATGAACCGGCCCTCCGACTGCACCGTCTCCACCGCGAGGGCGTCGTTGCGTCGGCCGACGCCGAGCACCGTGGCGCCCTCGGCGCACAGCCGCCGCGCGACCGCAGCTCCGATCCCCGAGGTTGCACCGGTCACGACTGCGAGCTTTCCGTCTACTCCACCGTGTCCGCCTGGCATGGATTCTCCGTCGCCTGTGGTTGGATTGACGTCTGTTGACGTTCGGGACGTTCGGGACGCTGATCAGCAGTAGTACAGCGCGCCGGCGACGTTCATCCCGGCGCCGACGGCGAGCGACAGCACGAGGTCGCCCTTGCGCAGCGTCTGATCGTGGCGCCGCGCGCCGAGCGTGGCCGCGATGCTCGCGCTCGCGGCGTACCCGGTGACGTTGCCCGACCACACGAGCTTGTCGCGCGACAGCTCGAGGCCATCGCACAGCGCCTCGACGACCGCGTGGTGGGTCTGCGATGGCAGCAGCCAGTCGATGTCGCGTGGCGTGAGCCGGTTGCGGGCGAGCAGCCGGCGCCCGGTGTCGAGCATGAGCTGGAGCCCCACGGCGCCCACGCGGTTGCCGCGCACGATCAACGAGCGCCCGTCGGGGCCCCAGCTGGTCAGCGCCGCCTTGCTGACCACGGTCGCCCCGAGGTAGTCGACGACGCCGATCCGCGGCGCCGCCGGCCGCTTGCGCATCACGACCGCACCGGCCGCGTCACCGACGAGAAAGCAGAACGCCGACCGGTTGGACTCGGCGGTCGCGAACCGCCCGCCCTCGTCGCTCGCGACGAGGAGCCCGGCTCGGTAGTCGGAGTTCTCGAGCATGGTGTCGAGCACCTCGAGACCACGCAGGAACCCGGCGCAGTACCCGGCCTTGAGATCGATGCCGACGCCGTCGTCGCGGCCGAGCTCGGCAAGCACGAGCGGCGCCAGATCGGCGACCACCGGATTTTGTGGATCGGGAAAATTCACCATCGGGATCGTCGAGCACGACGACACGACGACCAGATCGATCTCGTCGGCGGACACCGTGCCGGCCGCGAGCGCGCTGGCCACGGCCTCGCGCGCCATCGTCCAGGTGTTCTCCCCCGGCCCGCACCAGGTGCGCTGCATCATCCGGGTGTCGGCGACCAGCGCGGCGCGATCGTCGGTGATCGGAAACTGGCAGCGCGCGAAGAACGCGTCGTTGTCGACGACCATGCGCGGATACGCGAAGCCGGTCGCGACGATCTCGCTGACCCGGTCGCGCGGTGGCCTCGGCGCGGTACCGAACCGGCTCATGCGCGCGCCCCGGCGGCCAAGGCAGTCGGGACCGCCGGAACGGTCAGGCCGGCCGGAACGGGCGGAACGGTGTAGAGCGCTGCCGCCGCGTACCAGCCGCCGCCGACCGCGGCCGATAGCACGGTATCGCCAGGGCGGACCACGCCGCTGGCGACGAAGTGATCGAGCGCGACCGGGATCGACGCCGACGACACGTTGCCGACGTCGGCGTAGTTCGTGAGGATCCGCTCGGGCGGCAGCTCGAGGGCGCGCACGATCGCCGCCTGGACGCCGGCGGTCCCCGAGTGCGGGACCACCCACGTGATGTCGCGCAGCGTGAGCCCGTTGCGGGCGAGCATGCGGTGGCTGACCTCCGCGATCGAGCGTGCGGCGAGCGCACAGAGCTCGCGCTGCGCGATGTAGGTCTGGACCCAGCCGTCCTGGGAGATCTCCATGATCGCGGCGTGCTCGCCATCGCACGCGAGCTCGTAGTCGATCAGCCGTCCGCCGCCCGGATCGAGCTCGACATCGGCGCGCTCGACCACGAACGCCCCCGCCGCATCGCCGAGGATCAGCGTGCCGCGACTGCCGGGGCGCGCGCGCTGCGAGGTCTGCTCGGACGCGATCACGAGCGCGCGGCGGTACCGCGGATTGCGCAGGAACTCGCTCGCCGTGCCGAGGCCGTAAAGAAATCCCGCGCACGCGCAGCCGAGGTCGTGGGCGAACGCGCGATGAGCGCCGAGCTGGTGCTTCACCGCGGGCGCGAAGTCGGGCAGGTAGCGCCGCTGGGTCCAGTTCGCGAGGATCACCATGTCGAGGTCCGCGGCCGCGACCTGTGCGGCGTCGAGCGCGCGGCGTCCGGCGATCGCGGCCATCTCGGCGACGCTCTCGCCATCCTTGGCCCAGCCGCGGCGGTGGACGCCGATCCGCGCCAGGTCGGCGGGCGAAATCGGCTCGTCGAGCGCGGGCAGCGTCGCGTTGGTGTGCATCAGCGCAGGGAGGTAACTGCCGAATCCGGTGATCCGAACGTCGTGCGGGGGTCGCTTTGACATGGGGGCTCCTAGCCGGCGCGGTGCCGGTACTTACCGGTGGGGTCCAGGGCGTCGAGCAAGCGGGCTTCCTCGTGGCTGATCGGTGCAGCGAACTGGAGATCGGTGGCCGGGGTCAGCGACCATGCGCAGTCGCGCTGGAGCGCGTCGACGCTGCTGGCGACCGAGGCCTCGGGCCCGGCTGCGGCGAGCGACGAGATCGTCCAGGGCGCGGTGCTGGCCCGCTCCGCTCCGCCCAGGTCGCGCGGCCGCGCGCGCGTCAGCACGCAGCGCTCGGTGACGACCGACCTCACGCCGTGTCCCGAGCTGGTGATGTACTCGAGCTCGCCGACCAGCCGCCCCGGCGCCAGGCGGGTCATCACGACGACCTCCTCGGCCGATGCCGCGATGTCGCAGGCGCCGCCCGAGCCGACGAGCAGCTTGCCGCCGAGCCACGTGCTGTTGAGGTTGCCGTCGCGATCGATCTGGGCGGCGCCGAGCGCGGCGATGCAATGGTTGTCGGCGCCGCACGCCAGCACGCCCAGGATGTCGTCGACCGCGCTGAGCCGGCGCGCGCGCGTGATGTTCTCGTACGCCAGCAGGTAGCCGTGACCGTCGACGCCGCAATCGACGTCGTAGAGACCGGTCTCGACCATCACGCGCAGCGGGAACCCCGCGGCGGCGAGCTGCAGCTGTGCGAGCCGCGCCGCGAAGAACGCCTGGCCGATCCCGGCGATGAGGACCTGGGCGCCGATCGCCCGCGCGCGGGCCGCGAGCTGGCGCGCACCGGCCACGATCAAGAGGTCGACCGCCGCGGTGTTGCCGGCCAGGCTCTGGCGTTGTGCCGGCGCAGCGCCGACTCGCGTCGGGGACGGCTCGGTCACCGGCGGCGGCGCGATCTCCGGCGCGCACAGCGCGGCGAGCCGGCTCGCGCCGACATAGTCGCGATACGCCGCGGCGCCATCGGGGGCCCGCAGGACGCGGTCGACGAACGCGGCAAACGCGACCGCGTCGGTCGTCATCGCCCGCCAGCGCTCGTAGTGCTCGAAGTCATCGCGATACGTCGGAATCCCGAGCTCGGGCGCGCAGTAGAACGGCTGGGGGTGCGCGCCGAACGGCTCCTCGCAGACCGCGAGCACCCGGTGTGGCGGCAGCGCGATCGCGCCGGCGTGGGCGCGGGTCACCGCGGTCGACACGATGCGCTCCACCGTGACGATCACCCCGCGCCGCGCCGCGAGCGCGCTCCACAACCCCTCGGACAACGGCCCCGACATGATGACGTTGCCCTCGTCGTCGCCGGCCGCGGCATGTACGAAGGTGATATCGGGGCGCACGGCGGCGCACAGCCCGACGGTCTGTGGCGACGGCTCGTGCGCTGGGATCGCGACCTCCCGATAGGCGCCGCGCGCGGCGAGCTCGGTCGCCGTGGTCGTGCCGCGAAGCGACCGGTTGACCACCCAGTCATCGCCCTGCGCCCCGGCGCGAAAGCTCGCGACCAGTGACCATAGCGGCCACGGCTCGAACCCGACCCCGCTGGCCGCCAGTCGTGTATACAGCGGATTGGGCCGTGGCGCGGGATAGTGGTCACCGAAGAAGCACGCGAGCAACCGATCGGCGAAGCCAAGCATTGGCAACAAGTGCGCCATCGAGTGGAATCCAGTACTGCTCAGCTGAAACTTCGGCTGCGTACCCGCGAACACCCGCGCGATCTCGCGGATGGCCGCGTTGGACCGGCTCGGGGTCGATGCGAAGTGCAGGTGCATGCCCGGCGAGACGTGGGCTCGCACCGCGTCGGCCAGCCCGGCCCCGCGCCCGGCGCGCCCCGCGCCCGCACGAGAGGTCGCGGGCTGGGTCATGCGGCCCCCGCCTTGCCGAGCAGCACCACCGCGTTGTGACCGCCGATGCCGTACGACACCGAGAGCGCGGCGGGTGCGGTGGTGGGCCGGCCGCCACCGCCGAGGTGGTCAATCGAGCCGACCGCGCGTGATGGCGGGACGTTGAGCGTCGGCACGACCCAGCCGTGATGCAACATGAGCGTGGCCGACGCCACGTTGAGCGCGCTCGACGCACCGAGCAGGTGGCCGTAGAGCGGTTTGACCGACAGCAGCGGTACCTGTGGAGCACGATCGGCAAATACCTTGTGCATGTATGCCACCTCCGAGCGATCGCTCTGTTCGACGCCGTTGCCGTGGCCGACCACGAAGCCGATGTTATCGCGTTCGACCTTGGCAGTGGCGAGTACCTGCGCAATTAGCGCCGTGGCCCGGTTGCCCTCCGCGTCGACGTGGAGCGGATGGGCACCATTATTGCCCAGCTTCCAGCCGTCGATCGTCGCGAGCACCGGCGCGCCGCGCCGCGTGGCGTGCTCGCGGGTCTCGAGCACCAGGGTGATCGCGCCCTCGCCAAATGCGTTGCGCGTGTGGTCGACGAACGGCCGGATCGCGCGGCGCGCGTCGTCGCGCTCGAGCGACAAGATCCCGGCATCGCGGTACATCCGGTACATGGGTGCCTGTAGCGAAGAGTCGTGTCCACTCGCGAAAGCGACATCGATGTCGCCGTTCTGCAGCTCGCGGTAGGCCTGGCCGATCGCCACTGCGCCCGAGCAACACGTGACATTAAAGGTGTAGACCGGCCCGCGAACGCCCAGCAGGCTCGCCGCGAGGTTCGCCGCCTGTCCGGGCGTTCCGGACATCAGCTCGCGTCGCGTGTAGAGCTCACTGGCGGGCACCTCGCGCTCCGAGCGTACTCGCTCGTACCAATAATCGAAGTTCCCACGCGAGGTTCCGTCGAAGATCCCCACCCGGTCGCGCGGGACCTTGGCGAGCTCGAGCCCGGCATCGTCGAGCGCGATCATCATCGAAGCGAGGTAGAGCTGCTGCTCACGGTGGTAGCGCTCGTAGAACTGGCGAGGAAACCTCCCCAGCCAACGCGCAGGCTCGAAGCCGTGAACGCGCCCCACTGCCCAGCGCTCGCCATCGCCACCCGGGGCGACCTCGAACGCAAGCTGGGAGGGGCCGTTGCAAAGCTGAGCCCACAACGTACGCCGGTCGGCGCAGTTCGCGAGCAGCGGTCCAATACCCGTAACTACGACTTCTGACATTGGCCCCACCTCCAGACTCCCATGCTGTGAAAGTCGCGTGTCGCGGTAACGAGATCTCACTATGAACGGACTGTGCAGTTAATCAAGGGGTAATATTGCACGCGAGCGTCAGTACCAATGAGATGATCTATGTGTACCGAGGACACCATGTGTCCCGGAGGCGGCGCGCGTGGCCGCCGGTGTTCTGCCTCGGTCGCACAGCGTCGCAGCAACCCTGCGCGGCACGGGTCATCGATAGGCGCGACGAACCACGAGCGCTGACATTGCTCGGAAAACACGACTTCGATGCGTTGGTATCGGATCTGCACAATACGTGTTCGACTGTGAATACAGAAGTCTCTCGTCGGCCAACTTTGCGCTCAACCGATCGATGGCTGTTTGTGGCGTGCGCCCCCGCGGGCCGTGCCGATCGGGTGGGGCATTATCTTTGCTCGTCTGGCAAATAGAGGCAGCGCACTACGACCGAGCACCTCGTGCGCAGATCTCCTACCAGCGGTGCTAGCGTCGGAGCTCGACGAGCGCGATGCTGTCCGTGATCTCGGCGAGCAGCGCTTCCTCCGGGGGGGCGCCCTCGGTGGCTCGGTACAGCTCATCAATGAAATCACGCACAACCTGGCCCGACATCGTCTTCGGCAGCGCCTGTGTTCCGGACAACGCAATCAAGCAAAGTCCGTGATCGCGCTCGAGCCCTGGTGCCAGCGCAGGTTGCACATAACGCGCATCCACCACGCGCGCGCCCCATACCTGATTGCGCTCGAGCCTGCGCCACATGTCGTGGATCGGCTCTGCGACACCAGCTCCGACGCGTCGAGGATCGTTGACCTCGCCGAACACCGCCGGCGCACCGGTGGCGAACAGCGCTGCTGCGGCCTCGCCCTGCAACCGGCGCCCCAGCCCTTGCCGGCGCGCCGCGGGGGCGATGACCATGTACGAGATGAGGCCGCAGCCGCTGCGGGGATAGCGTTCGAACGCGATGCCGCCGAGGATCTTGCGCCGCTCGCGATCGCGAAGCGCATGCCCGGCGATCCGGATCGTCAGTCGATAGGGTGACGCGCCGCCCCACAGCGCGCGCTTCCACACCTCCACCGGCTCCTGCTGATCTGCGAAGTCGTCCCAGTAGATCCCGGTGTGGAACGCATCCAGCAGCGCTTCGTCGTCGTGGTTCTCGATCGTGACGATCTCGAGCTCGGCTTCCACCTCGCTACGCTGCCACATTCTTTGCACACTGGCGACGACCCGGCGGTCGCCCGGCTACGCTTCAAGCGCGGCCACCATCGCGCGCCGCTGCGTGGCATCAGGCAAGCGGCCGGATCCGGCCTTGACGTTGTCGGCCAGGTGCGAGGGGTCCGCGGTCGCCGGGATCGGGCAGGTCACGGCCGGATGGCCGATGATGAACTTCAGGAACAGCTGCGCCCAGCTCGTGCAGTCCACATCGGCCGCCCACCCGGGCAGCGGTTTACCCTTGACCCGGCGAAACAGCCCTCCCTCGTCGAACGGACGCATCACCAGCACGGCGGTCCCGGTGTCCGCGGCCGCGGGCAGGATGCGCGCTTCGGCGGCGCGATCGGCGAGGTTGTAGGGAATCTGGATGAAGTCGAGGGCGCAGGTCCGCATCATGCGCTCGATCTGCGGAAACTCGGCATGGGAATAGTGCGTCACGCCGAGATAGCGGATCGCCCCGGCCTTCTTCATTTCGCGCAGGACGGGCAGGTGCGTCTGCCAGTCGAGCAGGTTGTGGATCTGCATCAGGTCGATCCGCTCCGCGCGCATCCGCCGGCGCGATTGCTCCATCTGCGCGACCCCTTCGCGCTTGCCGCGCGTCCAGACCTTGGTGGCGAGGACCGGGGTGCCGGTCGCGCTGAGGTCCGCAAGCACGTCGCCGACCACCGCCTCGGCGCGCCCGTACATCGGCGACGAATCGATCACCCGGCCGCCCGCCGCGAGGAACTGCTTGACGACCTCGACCTGGGGCGCGCGGCGCGCGGGATCGACGTCGAACGCCTGCCACGTGCCGAGCCCGACGGTGGGGATCGATTCCTTGGTCCGGGGAATCGGGCGGGTGTTCATCATGGCTTGCTGGGTGGTTCTGGTGGTTGGCGTCGGCTCCGGTCTGGCCAGCGTGGGCGCACAGACCACGCATCCCGACACGGCGGCGAGCCGCAACACATCGCGGCGAGCCAGCCCGCGCGGCATCAGCCGGATCCTGCGAGCGAGATCGACATGGCGTTTCGACCCTAGCGCACGTGCGGCCGGATGGACAGTTGCGCCCACCGGCTGCGGCGCGATCGCTCGGCCGCGAGTCGTACCGTGCGCCAACGTCCACGTGCCGGCCGCACTTTCAGCGGCATGGTCTTGGGGGGAGGACCGCACGCCGACGGCGAGCAACACCCGGGAGCTCACGGGCTCGGGGGCTCCGCGCGGAACTCCTCGGCCAGGAATGTCCATACCGCGGCGACCCGCGGCACGTCGCGCAGCGCGCGGTGCCCCACCAGCCACAGGTCATCCGAGGGCCAGCTCTCGACCGAGCTCGCCAGCGCCGGGGCATAGCGCACCGGCGCGAGCCCGACCTTGATGGCGTACGGCACCGGCACGAGCAGCGCGCCGAGCCCCGATGCCGCCGCGGCCAGCTGTGCCGGGAAGTCGCTGGTGCGCAGGGCGATCGATGGCGCGCGCACGTGCGTGGCGACCCAGCGCGCCGGCGCGAAGCTCGTGAGGTCGCGATCCCACGTGATCCACGATGCGTCGTCCCAGCCAGCGAGTGGGTCGAGCTTGCGCACCAGCCGCGGCGCCGCCGCGGCGATCCAGCGCGCCGTCACCAGCCGCGTGGTCACCAGGTCCGCGCCCTGCGAGCGCACCGAGCGGACCGCGAGATCGGCTTCGTGGCGCGTCAGATCGCGCGGCTGCACCGCGGCGTCAAGCTCGATCGAGAGCCTCGGGTAGCGCTTGCGCAGGCGGATCAGCGCCGGCGCGATGAACACGCTCGAGATCCCGGGCGCGGTGCTGAGCCGGACGACGCCCTTGGGCGCGGTCTCGACGTCCAGCGCGTCGCGGGTCAACCGCGCGTGCGCGGCCTCCATCGCTTCGGCCGCGGCGAGCACTCGCTCGGCCGCGCGGGCGGGGGCGAGGCCGCCGCGCGTTCGATCGAACAACCGCATCCCGAGATCGCGCTCGAGCGCCGCGAGCCGCCGGCTCACCGTCGAGGTGTCCATCCCGAGCCGTGCGGCGGCGGCCGCGAGCGTGCGCCGGCGGTGGACCTCGAGGAAGATCCGGACGTCGTCCCAGCGCGCGTCGCAGCGTTGCAAATTTGCCTTGTCGGGTTGCATTTGGCGACGTTGCCTTGCGTATTCGCAATCCGCAAGATGGCTTCATGAACCATCCCCTGCACGTGATCTTCGGGACCGGCCAGATCGGTACGCGCATCGCCGCGCAGATCCTGTCCCGCGGCGACCGCGTCCGCGTGGTGTCGCGCAGCGGCACGGTGATCGCCGGCGCGGAGGCCGTCACCGGCGACGCCCGCGACCTCGGGTTCGCCGCACAGGCGGCGCGCGGCGCCGACGTGGTCTACGACACCACCAACCCGCTGTACCAGCACTGGAAGCGCGATCTGCTCGCCCTCGGGCGCGGGCCGCTCCACGCGGCGACCACGGCGGGCGCCAAGCTGGTCGCGCTCGATTGCCTCTACATGTACGGCGCGCCGGCCGGCGCGATGACCGAGGACACGCCGGTGCGTCCGCGCTCGCGCAAGGGCGCGCTGCGCGCCGAGCTCGCCGAGCTCCGGTTGTCCGCGCTGCGGCGCGGCGAGGCCCGGGTCGCGATCGCCCGCGCCAGCGACTTCTTCGGCCCCGGGCTGTCCGCGTCATGGTTCAGCGAGCGGTTCTTCGCTCGCGCGCTCGCAGGCAAGCCCGGCGAGTGCCTCGGCGACCCCGACATGCCGCACAGCTATTGCTACGCTGATGACGTGGCGCGCGCGCTGGTCACGCTGGCCGATGCCCCCGATGCCACCGGCGTGTGGCACGTGCCCACCGTGGCCGCCGAGACGACGCGCCAGCTCGCCGCGCGTGTCGGCGCCGCGCTCGGCACCTCGATCGCGGTGGCGCGCATGTCGCCGCTCCTGCTCCGCACGATCGGCGTGTTTGCGCCGTTCATGCGCGAGTTGCCGGAGCTGGCGTATCAATGGGAGACGCCGTTCGTCCTCGACGACCGCAAGTTCCGGGCGCGGTTCGGCGTCGCACCGACCCCGATCGACGACCAGGTCTTTGCCACGGCGTCGTGGGCTCGCGCGCGGTTCGGTGCGGCGCGCGCTGCTTGACGCCAGGCAAGCGCGGGGATCGGCGACGTCGCGCTCCGGTGCGCCGCGGCGGGAGCGAGGCGTCGCGGGTGCGCGAGGTGTGATCGCCGGTGGTTTCGTGATGTGATGACGTATGTCGAGCAACGCGAACGCAACCGGTCTTCAGCTACGCTCCACCGTCTATCCGGACGGTACCCTCGAGCTCTCACTGGCCACCGTTCCGACGCCAGCGCCGGAGGCCGACGACGTCATCGTCCGGATCGAGGCGTCGCCACTCAATCCATCTGACCTCGGACTCCTGCTGGCGGGCGCCGATCTCACCACGGTGAAGCACGCGGGCACGGCCGACAATCCCGTGGTGACCGCGAGCGTGCCGCCCGAGGTCATGCGGGGCCTGGCGGCACGCCTCGGTCAGTCGCTGCCGGTCGGCAACGAGGGTGCGGGCGTGGTCGTCGCCGCGGGTTCGTCGCCGGCTGCCCAGGCGCTGCTCGGCAAGACGGTCTCGGTGATCGGCGGCGCGATGTACTCCCAGTATCGCTGCCTCCCGGTGGCGCAGTGCCAGCCGCTGCCGGACGGCACGACGCCCGCCGAAGGTGCCTCGTGGTTCGTCAATCCGTTGACCTCGCTCGGCATGGTCGAGACGATGCGCCGCGAGGGCCACACCGCCCTGGTCCACACCGCGGCGGCATCGAACCTGGGCCAGATGCTGCAGAAGGTGTGCCTCAAAGACGGTATCAGCCTGGTCAATATCGTGCGCTCCTCGGAGCAGGCAGCGACGCTGCGCTCGATCGGGGCCAGCCATGTCTACGATTCCACCACGCCGGCGTTCATGGACGAGCTGGTCGACGCGCTCGCCGCGACGTCGGCGACGATCGGGTTCGACGCGATCGGTGGCGGCAAGCTGGCCAATCAGATCCTGACCGCGATGGAAGCGGCGGCCAACCGCAAGGCCAGCGTCTACAGCCGCTACGGATCCGCGATCCACAAGCAGCTCTACATCTATGGCGCGCTCGATCGCTCCCCGACCGTGCTCAATCGCGGCTATGGCATGGCCTGGGGCGTCGGCGGCTGGCTGCTCTCGCCGTTCTTGCAAAAAGCCGGTCCCGAGACCGTCCAGCGGCTGCGCGCGCGCGTCGCAGCCGAGCTCAAGACGACGTTTGCGAGCAGCTACGCCCGGCAGGTGTCGCTTCGCGAGGTGCTGCAGCCCGACGTGATCGCCGCGTATGGCAAACAGGCGTCCGGCGCGAAGTTCCTTCTCGCGCCGCACGCGGCGTGAGGCGGCGAGCCCCGCGCTGGCGAACGGATCCGTCAAGCACAGCCGGCGTCCGCGTCGGCGAGCCGTTCTCGAGCCTTCGAGCCGGCGCGTGGCTGCGAGCCCCCACCCCCGTCAAGGCGGCATACGGCGCTGGCCGGCTCGGAGCGTGATCCGGAGGTAGAATCGATCCGGTGAGACCCCCGATCGCCGCTGGCGTCCTGCTCGCGCTCGCCTCCGCGGTCGCGTTCGGGCTCACGACGCCGATCATCGCGTGGGCCGGCCGCGACGTGGCGCCGCTGACCACCGCTGCACTGCTGTATGCCGGGGCCGCGATGGCGGCCGGTGCGATGCGGCTGCGGGCACCAGCGACGGGTGGTTCGCTGGACCGGCGTGACGTGCCGCGCATCGTCGGGATCGCGATCGCGGGGGCGGCGGTCGCGCCGACCTTGCTCGCCTGGGGGCTCGCACGCGCCGGCGCAACGGTGGGCTCGCTGGTGCTCAACCTCGAGGCGGTGCTCACGGTGCTGCTCGCGTGGGCGATCTATCGCGAGGCGATCGGGCGCCGCGTGGTCGTCGCGGTCGGCTTGATGGTCGCGGGCGGCGCTGTGCTCGCGCTCGACGCTGGTACACGCTCCCAGGCGGGGCTGCTCGGCGCGCTCGCCGTCGCCGCGGCCACCCTGGGCTGGGCGATCGACAACACGCTCACCCGGCCGCTCGCCGAGCGCGACCCGCTCCAGGTCATCGCCGCAAAGGCCGCGCTGGGTACGGCGATCACGGGCACGATCGCGCTGGCGCGCGGCGAGCCCATGCCGCTGCTGTGGTCGGCCGGCGTGTTGCTCGGCTGCGGCGCGACCGGCTACGGTTTCAGCTTGCGGCTGTATCTGCTCGCGCAGCGCCGGATCGGCGCCGCCCGCACCGGCTCGGTGTTCGCCCTGGCGCCGTTCGTTGGCGCCGCGATCGCGTTCGCGCTCGGCGATCGCGCGGCGAGCCCGTGGACCGCCGCCGCCGCCGCCTGCTTTGGGGTGGGCGTTTACCTGCACCTCTCGGAGCGTCACCAGCACGCGCATGTCCACGAGCCCGCCGATCACGATCACGCGCATCGCCACGACGATGGCCACCACCATCACCACCACGAGCCGCCGGTCGCCGGCGAGCACACGCATCTGCACCACCACGACCGGATCGCGCACGGTCACGACCACGCGCCCGACCTCCACCACGACCACTCCCACTGAGGCTGGATCGAGAGGATCGGATCAAGCTGGCAAGACGAGCTCCATCGTCACGATCTCCACGCCCACTGCGGTGGATCGAGAGGGCGGCTCACGTTGGCAAGACGAGCTCCATCTTCACGATCTCCAGGGCGGTGCCGCCGGCGCCATGGGAGAACTCGCCGCGCCCGATCTCGATGAAGTGGTGCCGCGCGTAGAACGCGCGCGCGTTGAGTGTCGCCTCGAGAACCACGGCGCGAGCCCCGGTAGCGCGGATCGCGTCGATCGCGGTCTCCAGCAACCGGCGTCCGACGCCGCGAGTCGCGCGATCGCCGCGGACGAATAGCTTGGTGAGCTCGCGCCCGTCGATCTCCACGAACCCGATCACCGCGCCGTCATCGGCGACCCACAGCCGGCCCGCCTCGATCGCCGGCAGGTACATCTCGGCCGTCCGGCCGGCGAGCCAGTCTCGGATCTGCGCGTCGGTGTAGTGGCCCGCGCACTGCGTGATCACCGCGTCGCGGTGGATGGCAAAGATCGGTTCGATCTCGTCGGGCCGCGCGGTGCGGATCCGGGTGGGCATCGGGTTGCTCGCTTGTGGATAGATCATGACGATTCTGTCGCGGTCCTCATCGCGGATGATGATCGTTTGCAGGTGAGGCGTGTCTTGGCGCAAGCCGAGAACCGGGCGCTCAGGTTGTTTCTCAGCTCGACGGGCTGTGTGCAGCGGGGCCGGCGTACGCGCGCTGTTACGCCCCCGGACCGATCGATCTTCCCGCGCAAGACGACCGCAGAAGCTCCGGCATATTCGAGGCCATGGCGTCGAGCTTTGCGTTATGTTGTGCCATGCGCGGACGGCGAGGATGAAGGATACAGCCGTGTCTTCGGGCGTCGCCCGATCCGGGGCGAGCGGGCCCGAGGTGGGCCCGGGCGTGCGCCGGGTTCGGGTGGCGCTGGGCGTGGTGGCGGAGGTGCCGGTTGAAGCGGTGTCGAAAAATGCCGTTGCGGCATTGTTCGATAGCCCGGAAGTCGCGCGTCTTCGAGCGAGGTTTCCGTGCAGGTTGTCGCCGGCCGCGGCGACAGACCGATCGAAAGACGACGTGGCGATAAGCCGACGAAGTCGGCGTTGTTCGACAGGTCTTGAGGCGCGACGCTACTCGGAGGGGCTCGTGAACAGAGCGCTCGTGCCCTGGATCGCGGCGTTCGCGCTCTCGACCGCGTGCAACGAAGGAGACAAGAAGATGGCACCGCTCCCCTTCGAGTCGAAGTCGTCGCGCTGGAACGAGCTCACGGTTCCCGGTGTGGAGCTCTTCATCGAGCGCGAGACCGCGGCTCCGCATCGAGGACAAGGCGCGGCGCGCGTCGATGGCGCGCGTGGCTACCTCCACGGCAAGGACGCGTTCGACGTGGCGCGGGCCCGGGTCGGCAACGATCCCACCGCGCTGGCGACGCTGGCCATGCTGTTCCTCGACGACGATGTCGCCGGCAAGAAGCCGTGGACGCAGCCCCAGGGGCCGCGGGTCCCGGAGCAACAGGCGATCGCGAAGCCGCCTGCGCTGTCCGGTGACAGCCTGGTGTACTGGCGGTCCCACGAGCAGGCCGCCGACCTGGTGCGTTGTCGGGTGTCGCTGTCGACGGGGACGGTCGCCTGGGAGCTGGGCGGCGACGTGCTCCAGGCCGAGCGCGTGACGAAGGATCCGGCCGCCGCCGCCAAGCAATACCTCGCTTCGACGAACTTCGCAGATCGGACCCGGGGCATCCAGGCCCTCGGCGAGGTCGGCGATGATCGCGCCCGCGAGCAGCTGATCGAGCTCGCGCTCAACGCGAACGACCTGCGGGAGCGACGGGCGGCGGTCAAGGTGCTCGGCAAGACCCTTGGCGCCGGCGTGGTCACCGCGGTGAGCCGGGCGCTGCTCTACGACAAGTCCGACGAGGTGCGGCAGGCGGCGGCCACGGCGCTCGGCCAGCTCCGCGACCCGGCGGCGCGCGAAGCGCTGCAGCAAGCCGAGAGCGGCGATTCCAACGGCCGGGTCCAGGTGCTGGCCGCCGACGCGTTGAAGCAGCTGAAGTAGCGACGACCTGCGGGCGAGCGTCGGCGGGGCGCTCACAGCCGCGAGCACAGGATCGCCGGCGCGTCGGCGATCGTGATCAGCGCGATCCATCCGGTGTCCCCCACGAACAGCGAGGCGCGGCCCCGGGAGAGCTCGAGGCTGTCCGCGATCGTGGTGCGACGCGCGCCGGCGACGTCGAGGTGCACCCCGGTGAGCTCGCCGAATCGCGCCCGCAGGCCGGCGGGCGACTGGTCCCGACCGGCCAGGGGCGCCGTGGTGCCGGTGAGCCAGCGCGGCAACGACCCGAGCGTCTCGGCGCGGCGCTCGGCGGTGAGCAGCCGCTTGTGGATCTGGCCGCGCTTGTCGTCGACCACGAAGCGATCGACGAACAGCCGCAAGGCGCTGTCGAGGCCGCGCCGCTCGACCGGCAGGTTCGCGAGGGGCGGCTGGGGGACGGGCTTCTTGGTCACGGGGCGAGGGTACGCGCGGGCGCGGTCCGCGGCGAGCGAGGCTCGGCTACTGGGGGGTGGCGGCGAGGAAGGTCGTGACCGCGATGGGAGACGCCGCGCCGCTCAGGAACGAGCAGCCGGCATATGGTGCGGTCGCGGTGCTGCAGACGTTCCGGCACAGCCCGGCGTATGCCATTCCGCACCGAGTCTTGTTCGAGCCCGCAATGCCGTCCCAATGCGCACACGGGCGAGACCCCAGCGCAGGATCGGTGTTGTTGATGCCGTCGCAGGCGTACGCCGCGATCGGCCCGAGGTTGATGAACACGTTGCCCCAGAACGCGCCGTCTTCCGTCTGGTACTGATCTCGTTCCGTGCTAGTTGTGACCAGCGCTGCCTGATTGCCCCGCACCGAAATCCAGATCACAGCAGCAAGCTCATTGGCATGCGCGAATACACAGGCGCTCAACCATGCAGCCTGGGTTACCGAGAGCGGACCATCCAGCCACCCCTTTGCGAGCCCGATCCCGCCGGTGTCCGTGTACGTGGTCCCGCCCACGGTAAACGAGATCGCTTGCGTGCTGTCGAGCGCGCAGCCCACTGCATAGGCGAGCACCTCGCGAGCCGCTTGACTCGTTCCCATGGCTGCGGCGCTATTCGAGTCGAGCGTCACGGTGGTCAGGCCACTACTCGCGAGTCCTCCTGGAGCGAGCACATTGACTTCTTGCCGGATAACCTCCGTTGCTTCGAGCGACTCGATCGAACAACCTGCGATCACCAGCGCTGGCACACACGATGCTAGCTTGCTCATCACCCCTCCCGTCGAAGCTGGATTGCTTCTGGCGGCACGTCGACCGCGCTAGCAAAACGTGTAGGGAAAGGGCGACCAAACGCGTCGCGTGACCCGCGACGTGCGCGCGTGCGAGTGAACGAAAAATGCTGAGCTGACTAGAGCGAGATAGAAAGAGATAGCCGATGATACAGAGATACATTGGTCATTGTAGCTGTGGCGCAACGCGAGTGACGCTGCATAGCGAGCTGGCACCGGAGGAGTTTCAGCCCAGATCCGATGCGCAGACCTGCGGCTTCTGCCAGCGACATGGCGGCATCTGGATATCCGATCCGCGCGGCTCGCTGGTGATCGCAGCATCGAATGCGACTCGAACCGAGCAGTTCGCCACTGCGCAGGTGCAGTTTCATTTCTGTGCAACTTGCAATGAGCTGGCGTACGCGATCTATGTGGACGGCGCGGACGGCAAGGTTGCCGTGGTTCGTCGTGATCTGTTTGCGCAGATCGGATCGTCGGCACGGCCCGTGGTCAACACCAACTTCGAGGGCGAGGCCGACGTGGATGCCCGGCAACGGCGGTTGCGCAACTGGACGGTCGTCAGCCCGGCGTAGTCGCACCGAGCACGCCCGGCGCGACCCGGTGTTGCAGCGCCGATGGCGCGCTCGATCGGAAGCGGAGCCGCTGGGCAAGGCGTGGCGATCGACCAGGACGAACCGTGGTCAACGTGGGGGCCGCGGCGGCGAATGCGACGCGCTTGACGAAGCCTGCGTCCCATCGGGGCACCTGCGAGCGGTCAAATCGGCGCCGCGTTGCGGCCGGAGCCGGGGAAATACGCCGCACCCTGGTGTTGCGAGTCCCCGGATCGAGCCCCCGATCGGTCTCAACACCGCGGAATCCGGTGACGGGGCGGCTGGTTCAAGCTTTGCACGTCAGAACCCAGGGGCGGGGGGCCTGGCAACCCAAGAGGGACCATTACCGTTGCTACACGTCCCTGAACATCAGCTCGATACGCTCCTCCATCGCGGCACCACCGCCGAGGTGTGGCGCGCGACGCGGCTTGGCCCGAACGGGTTCACCGTGCCCGTCGCGCTCAAGACCTTGAACGACACGTGCGCCGCGGCGCCGGAGCAGGTGCGCAACTTCCTCAAGGAAGCGCGCGCGGCGAGCTCGGTGCAGCACCCCAACGTCGTCCAGGTGCGCGAGCTGATCTTCGACCGCAACCGCTATTGGATCAGCATGGAGCTGATCTCGGGTTGGTCGGTGCGGGCCCTGCTGCTGGCGCTCGAGTCGTTCATGCAGCCGATGCCGATCCCGGTGGCGCTGTCGCTGGTCCGTGACGCCGTTCGTGGGCTCCACGCGATCCACGAGGCCGGGCTCGTCCATCGCAACGTGGCGCCCGACAACCTGATGGTCGCGTCGACCGGGCATCTCATGGTGCTCGATTTTGGGCTCGCGAACTGGCAACACACCCAGCGCATCCGGTTCACGCCGCCCGTCGAGGTGCTCGATCCGGTGTACTCATCCCCCGATCTGCGCGCGCGGTTGCCGGTCGATGCGCGCACCGATGTGTTCAGCCTGGGCGCGTTGCTCGATCAGCTGATTCCCCAGCGCTCTGACACGCCGGTCGCGCTCGATGCGATCATCCGGCGCGCCCTCGATGTCGATGTCACGCGCAGGTTTCCATCGGCGCAGGCCCTCGAGGTCGCGATCGACCTGGTCTCGATCCGCGAGGGCTGGATGGTTCCACCGTCCTATGTCTCGGCCTATCTGAACGACGTGTTTCGCTCGACGTCGCCGGCGATGCCGCGACCGGCCAGCGAGCTCGACCACGTGGCCCCGGCCGAGCGCGAGCCGCCGATGGCGCCGATCCATCGCGCGGTGCTGCCACGAGGGCGCCACGGTATGGTCGGCGTCGGGGCGATGCAGCCCATCGCGCTGGCGAAGAACGACCCCGCCTGGCAGGACCTGCTGCTGGACGTCGACGACGACTAGCGGCGGTAGGCGTGCGGCCCCCGACGGCGAGACTCGGCGCTCCGGAGTTCTTCAGAGAAAGCGGAGCCAGCCGTCGGGGCGTCGGCGCTTGCGCTCGGCGAACCACCGGCACGCGACGTACAGAGCGCCGATCGCGATCGCCCAGACCAGATACAGCAGCGCGAGGCTCCACGCGTAGCCCTCGGGCGCCTCCGGGTTGCCCATCGGATGGTTGGTGAACAACCAGGCGGAGACGTCGCCCGAACGGATCCACGACACCGCGAGTGCCAGGGTGTGGATCAACGGGATGTGCAGCAGGTAGAAGAACAGCGGGACGCGGCCGAACAAGCGGAGCACGCGCGCCAGCGCGCCACGCGCGCGCTCGGCGATCGGGATCAGCGCGATGATCGGGCCGAGCGTCATCAGCAGGAAGTCCAGCGACGCGGGGTACTTGCTGGGATTGAGGAACGCGAGCACCGCCGGCATGTGGCGGTGCTGATCTGGATTGGCCGCGGCGTGCCACGGCCGCGGATCGCCGTACAGGTCGAGGCCGCGCAGCACGAGGAACCCCAGTACGGCGCCGAGCCCCAGGCGCACACAGATCCGGTCGCGCCGCCGCGGCTCGAGCCGAAAGATCGTCCCGAACGCGTAGCCCGCCATCATGACGCCGAGCCACGGGATGATCGAGTAGAGCACCGTCAGATTGGGCCCGCCCGCGCCGAACGTCACCGGTCCCGCGAAGAACCCGACATAAAGGATCTTCCACAGCCCGGCAGAAACGTCATTGCCGAGTGTGGGAAGCATCGCCTGTACGTGGCCGTCGAGCAGGTTGTGGCCGGCGATGATGGCCATCCCGAGGCCACCGACCACGCGGACCGGCAGCCTGGCCAGCCCAGCGAGCGCGATCATGCACCAGCCGATCACCCACAGCACACCCGCCATCTCGTAGTGCGCGACGTCGAGGTTGAACGTCCAGGCGACCCGCATGACCGTGAGCTCGAGGATCACGAGCCATGCGCCCCGGATCAGCAGAAACCGAGACAGGTCGGGGTGCTTGCGCGCATAGAGCCACGCGCTGGTCCCGGTCAGGAACACGAACGCCGGTGCACAGAAGTGGGTGATCCAACGCGTGAAGAAGATGCCAGGCGTGGGACCGCCGGCGGGCAGCCCGGAGTAGACCCGGACATGGTCGATCGCCATGGCGATCATGACCGCGCCACGGATCAGATCCACCGATGAGATCCGGTGCGGGGACGTGGGAGCTTCGGTCATGGCGCAGCCTCGTGGTGCGCGGCGCCTGACGCGATCCGGATCGTCATGGTCGTCCCCCCCAGGGGGCCGGCCGTGCTCGGCGCATCCGATCCTCGCGAGTCACCGTGCTGTGAGGCTACGGCAGTCCTTGATCGAGATCTTGCAGAATCTTGCGCACGTCAGCTCGCCCGGGATGGCAGCTCGCATCGAGCACGAAGGGCGAGCGGCTCACTCGGAGTCGTGCGCCATCCGTTCCGTGGGTGCAGGATCGGTTCTCGCCGGGGAGAACCGGTCGTGTTTGCGCGGGCGCGACCCGGCGACGGCCTGTATCCAGGGGAGCCTCGGCTACGCGATCGCTGCGCTCGCGCCTGGCGCTGGCGTTTGACCGCCGCGGCGCTTCTGTCGTGCTCGCGATACACCCCGGCGCCGGCGACGCCGCCCATGGCGGCCGAACCAACTGCCTCGCCGGGCGCACCTGCCGCGGCGACCGCACCTTCCGCGGATAGCGCGCAGCGGCCTGTGGAGACCCACAGCCCCAGGAGGATCTTGGGGTCGGTAGCGGGTGCGCCGGCGATCTCGCCGCGGGCGCGGACGTCGGCGTAGAGCCCACGCAGATCGAGCTTGTCGACGACGGCGGCGATCGCGCGCACCTCGTGATTGGCGGGCACCTTGGCGTCGAGGTCGACCCGTCCCCAGGTGATCTGGCCGCGCTGCGCGCGCTTGACCCTCACGTCGCGCTCTGGCTGCACTGGGCAACTCGGCCCGGCCGACCCGGCGGGCTCGTCGGTGGCACCGGCCCACAACGCGGGTTGGGTCGCTGCCCCCGTGCGGGGCGCCGGCCGCTTGCGGCTCACGGCCCCGCTCGCTTCCCCGTGCGTAGGAGCCAGGTCTGGGCCGGCGGCAACGCCACGTCGGCGCCCGCCGACGAGTACGGATCGACGTAGCCGGGCGGGTAGGTCTCGCCGCGCTCGGCGGCGTGCTTGCGCGCGTTGTCGAGGACGTAGCGGATCGCGTGACGGACCTCGGTCGGCGTACGCAGCACGCGCGCGTGATAGCGATCGTCGAACACGCGGCCTTTGCGCCCCATCATCCGGTTGAGCCCCTTGGCGACGCGGATCGAGAGGCCCTGGACCGCGCGGGCGAGCGAGCGCCGGTTTGGCGCCTCGACGACGAGATGGATGTGGTTGCCCTGGACCGAGAACTCGACGACGCGGACGTCGAACCGATCGCCCCCGAGCCGAAGCGCCGCCGCGATGACGCGGAACGAGCGCCGGCTGCGCAGGTTGTAGACGTGCGGCGCCATGCGCAAGGTGACGTGGAGCGGCATCAGGCGGGTCCACTCGTCGCGTGAGCGATGAGCCACGCCGGCGCGCGCACCACGGGGCTTGCGGCCCGCGCCAGCGCGCTTGCCACCCCAGGTCCGGAACTCCAGCGCGAGCTGACGGGGGCGACGCCGGCGCGCGGGTTGGGGTGACGCCGACATCTTGATTGAGCATATATAATAGCGACCATCTGGAAACGCAAGGCCGCTCATCCATCAAGTTTTTCCACGGGCCGCCTCTCTACGATGGCCACAGCGGGGACCGGCGGATCCGCCTGCCCCTGATGGGGCCCGATCAACCTGGTGCGCGTGCTGCGCGCCGATCCCTCGGCCGCGATGGTCTGGCTGCGCCGCGCCGCCGCCGATCTTGCGGAACCCCAACACTGGGACGGCTGTCGGGTCGAGCTACTGGCGGACCTCCAGGCAGAGCTGGACCGGGAGCGGCGCGCGGATCTCGCGTGGGCAGCTCTGCCAGCTGCTCAGCATCGACCAGCAGCGCCACACGCCGGCCGGGCCTCGGGCCCGAGCTGGCTACGGGGGGGCCCGCCGCTGGTCCCCGGCAGGCTCCCGGTCGCCATCCCGAGCCTTCGAGCGTTATCGGCGGCTCCGTCTTCAGCTCACGATCCTGGGGCGCCGAATCGTGCCCAGGCTCTCAGCGCTGCTCAAGGACGGCGTCTCCGCCGGTGAGGCCTGTCCGACGGCGTGGTCGGCTGCCATGTCAACCTCACGTCGCGCATCGCGGCGCAGGCGGCCGGCGGCCAGATCCTCGCGTCCGAGGCGACGATTCGCGATGCCGGCAATGTGGTGAGATCTAGTGGCCCCACGCACGTCTCGCTCAAGGGCGTGACGGGACTGGTCAGCATCTACGAAGTGTTGCCGGCCCGGCGGTGACGCTGGACACCGCTCAGTGTGCGACGCACACTGACGTGATGGACAAGCGGTCCGATCACGAAGCACCCACCATCGCCACGACGAACTGGCGCGCCCGGGTGTCGGCATTGTCTCCGATGACCCTGCCCGGCGGCCGGTTCCACGACGAGGGCCAGATCGGGCATGGCGGGCGCAGCGTCATCCACATGATCTTCGACAAGACGCTGCTGCGGTACAGCGCGATGAAGCTGCTATCGCAGGAGCTCAAGTCGTATGCGGGAGATCGCCAGCGCTTCATCGAGGAGGCCCAGATCGCTGCTCAGCTCGATCATCCCAACGTGGTGCCGGTCCACGAGCTCAGCGTGTCCGAGCGCGGGGACCTCTACTTCACGATGAAGCTGGTCGAGGGCCGGACCATGGCGTCGATGCTGGACGGCCACGAGAACGATCGGCGCAGCTTCGACTCGGTAGCGCCGTTTCTCGAGATCATGGTCAAGGTCTGCGACGCGGTGGCGTTCGCGCACAGCCGCGGCGTCATCCACCGCGATCTCAAGCCGGGCAATATCATGGTCGGCAGCTTCGGCCAGGTCTACGTCATGGACTGGGGCATGGCCCGGCTCCTCGACGGCAGAAGCGACGTCTCGGTCGGTCGCGACGTCAGGCGCCAGTCGCTCGACGAGTATGGCGAGGTGGTCGGCACCCCCGCGTACATGTCGCCGGAACAAGCGTACGGGCTGCACGACGAGACCGACGAGCGCTCCGACGTGTTCGCGCTCGGCGCGATGCTGTATCACATCCTCACGGGGGAGGGGCCGTATCACGCGGTCGCCTCCGACGACGACGAGATGATCGCTGCTGCGCGCAACTGCGTGATCCGCCCGGCCGAGCGGCTGGCCACCGCGGCCCAGCTGCCGCGCGGGCTGGCGCGGATCGCGATGAAGGCGATGGCGGCCGCTCCCGCCGATCGCTACCAGACGGCGACGGAGGTCAAGGACGACCTGGTGGCCCAGCTGCGAGGCGGCTCCGACCTGCCGCGGTGCATCTACGGCGCGGGCGACATGATCATGATCGAAGGTGAGCCGGGCGACGCCGCCTACATCATCGTGTCGGGGACCTGCCGCGTGTTCAAGACCGTCGACGGCGACGAGGTCGATCTGCGCGAGATGGGGCCGGGCGAGGTGTTCGGCGAGACCGCGATCCTGTCGCGCGCGCCGCGCACCGCCAGCGTGCAGGCGCTCGAGACCATGGTCCTGCAGATAGTCTCGCCCGAGGCGCTCGAGGAGGGGGTCGGCATCAACAGCGGTCTGGGCCTGTTCGTGCGCACCCTCGCCGAGCGGTTCCGCGAGGCTGACGAGCGGCTCGCGCGGCTCGACACCGAGGCACCGAGGCGCAAGTCGAACCCCGGCTGACGCAGGCGTCGTCGGCCGGCGATGCCCAGCGCTCGCGCGGAGTCGACGCGGGCCGCAGATCCTGCGACAAACGCGGTATGGACAGTACGATCCTCGTGCAGCGCGACGGGTCCATCGCGACCGTCGTCTTGAACCGGCCTGACAAGTTGAACGCGCTGACCCGCGCGATGTGGATGCGGCTCGCCCAGGTCTTCGAGCAGCTCGACGCCGATGACCACGTGCGCTGTATCGTGATCCGCGGCGCCGGCACCAAGGCGTTCGCGCCCGGCAACGACATCTCGGAGTTTCCGACCGAGCGCTCCAACATCGAGCAAGCGCGCACGTACGGCAATGATATGCGCCACACGATCGAGGCGATCGGGCGGTGCCGGCACCCGATCGTGGCGCAGATCCATGGCATCTGCGTGGGCGGAGGCCTCGAGCTCGCGGGCCTCGCCGACATCCGGATCTGCGGCGAGTCGAGCCGGTTCGGCGTGCCGATCAACAAGCTCGGGCTGGTGATGGCCTACGCCGAGATCGGCGCGCTGGTCGCCCTGGCCGGCGAGGCGGCCGCGCTCGAGATCCTGCTCGAGGGTCGCGTGTTCGGCGCGCGCGAGGCCCTGGACAAGCGGCTGGTGACCCGCGTCGTGGCCGACGATCAGGTGGAGGCTGAGGTGAAAGCCACGGTACAGCGCATCGCCGAGGGCGCGCCGCTGGTCGCGCGCTGGCACAAGAAGTTTGCGCGCCGGCTGCGCGATGCGACCCCGCTCAGCGAGGCCGAGTACGATGAAGGCTTCGCCTGCTTCGGCACCGAGGACTTCGGGATCGGATACCGCGCCTTTCTGGCGAAGCAGAAGCCGGAGTTCAGAGGACGCTGAACGCGGGGATCCGCCGAGCGAGGCCGAGCCTCGCCGGGGGCAAGCGCGAAGCTGCCGATCGCGACCACAGCGAGTCGATGAGATCGAGACGCCACGTCACATCCAGCGCCGGCTCACCGTGGGCTACTGCACTCGGCCACTCCGTTACGTGGGCCAGCTCCCGTGGTTGTCTTGACAGATCTTGGGCGCCAGAGATATCGGGGAACGACTGTCTCAAGTGACGTTGGCACAGAGGGGACAGCCGGGACAGCCCCCCTAGCTCATCTTGTCGAGAATCGCGCCGAGCGAAGCCTGCTCGGCGCGCGTCAGTCGCGACAATCGCTGCTCGTAGGCGGCGACGACCAGCAGCATTCCGCGCGTCATCGCCTTGCGTCCCGTGGGCGTAAGAATGAGCCGGTGGCGACGCAGATCGGCACTGTCTATTTCGCGGCGCAAGAAGCCCTTCTGCTCTACGCGCTTTACCGTGAAAGTAACTGTCGGCTTCGGCCACCGAAGCTGCCGCGCGAGGTCCGCGGGATAGGGGCATTCGTCGACTCTGTCGAGTAAGAGAAGTTCTTTGGTGTCAAGCCCGAGTTCCGCCACGGGTGCCGTGGCCTCGTCTATCACTCGGACGAGAAGCCTGTAGTTCAGCGCCCATACATGTCGTGCATCAAAAGTTGCCATGACCCCTTGCCGCGTCATTTGTTTAGTATTAAACCTTCTCGAGGTTGAATCAGATCGTCGCTGAACAAGAGTAGGACGCATCGTGTCTCTCGACAAGTGCGCGACACCCGGCCGCTCCGGGCTCTGCCTAAGCCCATGATTCTGTCTAGGCGCCAACTTCATCGATACCGCACACGCTACACGAGTCGCACTCGGAGCGAAACATCGGCGACCACCTGGGTCGGCACAAGGACAAGCGCGACCGCCTCGAATTGCCACCAATGTCAGCGCCAGCCTCTACCCCGACGTTCGAACGCCGGCGGCGGCTGCACGCGAGATCTGCCGCCTACTTCGAATTGAAACTGTGCGTTACGAGTAGCTGTCCGTGACCCACAGAATTGAGTGCTTCACGCGACACACAAAGGAGAATCGTAAATGCAAAAGCGCAAACTTGGAGAACTCGAAGTCTCTGCCATGGGCTTGGGCTGCATGGGTATGAGCTTCTTTTACGGCTCGCCGCCCGACTCGACGGAGATGACGCAGTTGCTGCGCGCTGCGGTCGATCGTGGCGTGACCTTCTTTGACACTGCCGAAGTCTACGGCCCATTTATCAATGAGGAGCTGCTCGGTTCAGCGCTGGCGCCTGTGCGCGACCAGGTTGTGATCGCAACGAAATTTGGTATCGCGCATGGCGAGCAGGGGCCGAGCCCGCTTTCGGGCGTCGACAGCCGACCCGAGCAGATCCGTCGAGTGACCGAAGCGTCGCTCAGGCGTCTTGGAACCGATCGCATCGACCTGCTTTACCAGCACCGTGTCGATCCGAATGTGCCTATCGAAGATGTAGCCGGTACCGTCAGGGACTTGATTGCAGAGGGCAAGGTCAAGCACTTCGGTCTGTCGGAGGCCGGTGCGGTTACCATTCGCCGCGCCCACGCCGTGCAGCGTGTGACTGCGTTGCAGAGCGAATACTCGTTGTGGATGCGAGAGCACGAACTGGAAATCATTCCAACGCTTCAAGAGCTGGGGATCGGGTTCGTTCCCTTCAGCCCGCTAGGCAAGGGGTTTCTTACTGGCAAACTGGACTCCGCCACACCGCTGGCCGACAATGACCTGCGTCGTCTGCTGCCCCGTTTTGCGCCCGAAGCGATGCGAGCTAACCAAGCGCTGGTCGACTTGCTCCAGCAGATCGCTACCGCCAAACAGGCGACCCCGGCGCAGATCGCGCTTGCTTGGGTGCTGGCGCAGAAGCCGTGGTTCGTGCCGATCCCCGGCACCACCAAGCTGCATCGACTGGATGAAAATCTGGGCGCTGTCGACCTTGAGCTGACGTCTCGAGACCTGCAGAGCATCGAGGAAGCAGCCGCGCACATCCAGATCCAAGGAGCGCGTGTCCCAGAGCGCCTCCGGTCCCAACTCGGCCGATAAAGCTACAGATCTATCCTGACGGCACCGAGGTTTTCTCTGCGCCATTGGTGTGATGCGAAACCTTCTCAATATTGAACCGGATGGTCGCTACATGAGACTGTGAGGCATCGTGTCTCTCGACAAGTACGCGACCCGGCCCGGGCGACGACACCCTACACTGAACGTCTACCGCGAAAGGTCATCGAAGGCGATGGGCGTGCAGGTCCCCGTGACGCTGCAGCCGCAGTACAGCCTGCTGTCGCGCGAAATTGAGTGGGAGATCGTCCCGGCGGCGCTGCACAACCTGAGGCATCCCCTCAAATAATGCCGAACACCGAGCGAAAAATCTCGTGCCGGCGAACCACGGCATCGTACGTGTTCATCAGCAGCGTGAGTTTCTCGTCACCCATCATCGGGATCGCGGCGTAG
>Ga0307509_10000687_pt1 | contig 57879 bp, 43 predicted proteins | sample 10_EM_MG_FD_202245 | JGI IMG/M metagenome (GOLD analysis project Ga0307509, IMG submission 202245) | Populus trichocarpa ectomycorrhiza microbial communities from riparian zone in the Pacific Northwest, United States - 10_EM | ecosystem: Host-associated > Plants > Roots > Unclassified | place...
ATTGATTTGAGAACATTTAACGAGGTTTATTAAGGAATCCGGATGAGAGAATCAGGACTCGGCTATACGTGAGAATCCTACACCTTGATACTGTATATAGAAGATATAGAAGCGAGTTTCATGAAACCCAGTTCATTAGATCGCCAGACCGGTGAGGCGTAAGGCCTGAGGCCTGAGACGTGAGACGTGAGACTCGGATGTGACCAAAAAAAAAAGAGCTGCTTCCTCAGACGCCAGCCGACGTCTGAGGAAGCAGCCGATTAATTGTGATTCCGGGGATGAGGGATGTGTTAGGACGTAGAGAAGAGAAAGAAGTGACGAGAACAAGAGTCTAGGGTAGTCTAGACCCCGGGAGGAGACGACGTTGCGTCAGGACGGATGGAACATTGCGGGGCAATTCAGGAGGCGTGGAATGTGGCGGGGCGTTGCAATGCAAGTCAGGACGCACAGGACGCATGGGACGCAGAAAATACGTCGCTTGCGTCAGGACGCAACGCCGACGGATCAGACGCAGGGTCCGTTTTTGCTGATGTTCTGGGAGTTCTCGCCGGGGCTCTTCGCCAGCCAGGAGGTGCGCAAGCAATTCCTTTCAAACGTGCTCTTGGATGCGTCAGGGCACTTATCGACTTCAATATGATGGCACAATACCGAAGCCACACGCCTGACACCATAGCATACATGGAAGATTATTTGGACCAGTTTCATAAGATGAAGGATATCTTCTTGGAGTTTCGAGTGACTAAACGCACACAGGCCAAGGTTGACAAGCAACGAAAGGAGATCCAACGGCAGAGAAGCCTGATGAGGGAGGGAGCGGCCCCATCCCAGCGGCGCCGGATCTGTGATGACGATCACGACGAAGAGAACGAACTGTGTATGGACATGATTAATGCCGAATTACATTTCAACTTCGTCAAGATGCATCTACTAAGCCACTTTTGTGACCATATACGCCAGTTTGGCAATATTCCGATGTATTCCACGGAGATCGGAGAGCTCGCCCACAAGACGCAAATCAAGGAAGGATGGCGACAATCGAATAAAAATGATGCTATGCACCAGATGGTGCACACCTACAGTCTTCAACATGCCATCCGGATGAGACTATTGAACTTGGAATCTCTGCAAGATCACGGCGAGGGTCTCTCCGCCGACGTCCTGAAGCATTAAGATAGGACAACCAGCACGGTATCGCAGCCGGTCATCCGTCGAAGGATCCTGAAGGGACGTCGGGACGACGTGTCCAACCTCGATGATTTTAGCAGGATCTCGGGAGTCTCACTCGATATTATATATCGTGAATTGATACGATATAGCAGGCATAACCTACCGATAGACCACCGTCTTCTGGAAGACCATGCGATACTTCGATCTCTGCCTGTTGAGCTACTGACGCAACTTGAAATCCCAGTTCTTGCGTTCCAAGAAGCCGATGTTTACGAGATCCACTCTGCATGATCCACTGGGGCCCTACACTTTAGAAACCAGGGCAGTCGCAATGATTGGATTTGGGTACAAGCTGGTACGGAAGAAATGTATGGTGCGCTGAGGGGTCGTCTACCGGCAAAGCTAGTTGCCCTCTTGAAAATCAGGGACTACAGATGCGACAATACCGACACTGCGCGTCGGGTCGCCGGTGTTCAAATGCTGACCCTAGTCAACTCCGGGCGTCTATCGGATCAACATGGCCTTGTTACAGTGCAGATGAGGGAGGACGCACGAGGGTTTACAATAGTAGATACAGGGACAATCCTCGGTCTGGCGCATCTGATCCCGGAGGAGGACCGGCGGTGGCTTGTGAATAGCCTGATTGATTTGAGAACATTCAACGAGGTTTATTAAGGAATCCGGATGAGAGAATCAGGACTCGGCTATACGTGAGAATCCTACAGCTTGATACTGTATATAGAAGATATAGAAGCGAGTTTCTTGAAACCCAGTTCATTAGATCGCCAGACCGGTGAGGCATAAGGCCTGAGGCCTGAGGCCTGAGACGTGAGACGTGAGACTCGGATGTGACCAAAAACAAAGAGCTGCTGCCCCAGACACCAGTCGACGTCTGAGGAAGCAGCCGATTAATTGTGATTCCGGAAATGAGGGATGTGTTAGGACGTAGAGATGAGAAAGAAGTGACGAGAACAAGAGTCTAGGATAGTCTAGACGCCGGGAGGAGACGACGTTGCGTCAGGACGGATGGAACATTGCGGGGCAATTCAGGAGGCGTGGAATGTGGGGGGGCATTGCAACGCAAGTCAGGACGCACAGGACGCATGGGACGCAGAAAATACGTCGCTTGCGTCAGGACGCAACGCCCGCGGATCAGACGCAGGATCTGTTTTTGCTGATGATGATGTCTAGAGAATACTACTCCTCTCATTTTCTAGTTGCATATGCCTTAGCTGCATCATGCTTTGATAGCTGGATATCGGAACTGATCACTCCATATTTCATATTACTATTGGTATGTAGGCATTTGGGCCGCATATTCAATTACGGTGCAAAGTGCTTAAAGGCGGGTCCTCTGGTGAAACAGGAATTCCGTGGCAACCGATCGGAGTTGAGCCCAGAATTGCCAAGACAACTATGACATAATGCAACTGTGGGCAACAGCAGAAAGGTGAATAAAGCAGAAATATATTATGCTCATAACTTGATTTCCATTAATTAATTTTACGCCTTAGTCATCTATACCCTTCAGTATTTTTCAGTCTGCTCCTATGTACATTCTATCACATGTTTCACTCTCACCAAAATTTTCACTTTTTAAACTGGAACTACTTTTTCAAATGATTTTTAATTAAAATAAAAAAACCTCAGGCCTCTTCTTCTCTTGAATATCTTCCTCTCTGAGGTTTTGTTTATTTTTTATTCCTTGTTTTGGTGGACTAGTTCCATATCGCGTTTGCCTGTTTTGAGGTCCCGGTTTGACACACTTTGTACTACATAGTCTATCATGACAAAGAGATCGAAGACAGTCTACTGGTGGAGTGGGGACACCCTCAGATGAAATAGCAGTTCGGGAGATTCTCTGAGTCGAGCTAGGCAAGTTTTCAGCGTCAAACGGTGTTCACACTTTGTTCTGAAGAACTGAATTGTTAAAGAAGATACTTTTTAACTAGCGAAGTTCAAGTAGCATGAACATTAGTATAAATAGAGGCCTCTTCCTTGGTGGTTGAAGAATCATCAAGTAACAGAGAAGAGACCTTAATAATATAACAAGTTAGCGAGTTATATTTTAACTCTTTGATATTTGATTACACTTTATTACTTTACCTTTACCAAACTATTACCTACGAGCCTTCCTGACTATTATCCGTTGTCTTGAATATCCTTCGCCTGGTTAGCTCGGAATCCTACCGTGTTAGCTACCCCGTAACCTGGAGTTCCCTGCATCATCATCATCAGCCTTCAAGCTCATGACCTTTTAATTGTATTCCCCATCATACTACTAGCGTAGACATCAACAGCAAGCACTGGGTCCTCAGAGTGGTGTGTGGAACGGCTGTTGTTATCGTTGATGGGTCTTGGGTATTTCGGCTCGGAACTGATGCCGGAGTCAGTATATTTGTGTAATAGCAGTAGGGTGCTAGCCGTTGGTGTAAATAAAGCAGTAGGATGCTAGCCGGTAGCAGTAGGGTGCCAGCCAGGAGCAGTAGGGTGCCAGCCTGAAGCAGTAGGGTGCTAGCCATTGTGTTTCCCAGCGTACTCGTCAAGGACTGGTGTTAAGGTGACATTGGTGCTTGTGTATTTAGTGTGTCTTGTGTGTTTTGACAACAGACTGAAAGATAGAATAATACCAGTAGTGCAGAGGATAGCAGTAGGATGCTAGCCATGGTGTTTTATCCCACAAGAGGACCATCCCAGCATACTTATGAAGCTTCAAGTTCAGTGACCGAGTAGGATCGTGAGATTTTTGTGGTGTTTTACCCCGTTAACACCTTCCTAAATAGGAAGGCGAAAAGTGGGGTCCAGAAAGTAGTGGAGATGGAGCTTGGTTTAACCTACCAGTATATGTGTTCGGTTGGTATATGAGGGGGGTACTGCGATAGTACTTTATATAAAGGGTTTTCACGGAGAAACATAGATGATATTAATATGATAATAATGGGTGGGCACAATGACTTGGCTCCTTGATCCCACCTGGTTGATATATTGATGCTGAGAGCCTGCAGATACGATTGGGAGCTGGATTCCAACTTGATTATACCTTTATGCCTCTGAGTATATCATTTAGTGGATGTATTTAGGCATGATTTAGTAAAAGTGGTTTCATATAGCTAAATATTCCTAAAAGAAATAGGTTTAAGAGGCCCAATAGTGAACAGGGTTTTATGGACTCTTAATATAGTTTCTATATTCAGCAAAAAAAATGGTGGTAACTCTGAGGATAAACCATACAAACCGTCTATTTAGGCTCTGTGTACTAGTGGAACTTGGGTTTGAAAAATCAAACTCAATATCCTTAATAATTATAATTTGATAATAGAAATCAGGGGGCATGGGTTTTACAGGATTCACCTTAGCTCTTGGGTGAATACAATGTTGTTGGGCGGAAGTGCTTGGCTTTGTTACGGGAGTGGGTAGGATAGTTGGGGAGATATGCAGACGGAGTGGATCAGGAGCGGATACGGGAGAATGTTCTATAAATGTTTTATCTGCAATGTTCTTTTCTTTGTTATCAATAGAGTATACGGAGGAATAGGCATATGTGGCAAACACAGAGATAGGTGTAGCGATCCTTGGAAGGATCAGGAAGTCGTATTATGTTGACTTATACACCTTTCTTTACAATTAGTTTGATTTTAGTTGAGAGAGTGAGAGGGAATGAACCAAGTATTATAGGTAGAAAACTTATGTTCCATATCCTTCCTCCAAAGTGCCTAAGTTCTAGGTAAAATGTCTTAGTCTATTGGCTGCTTCCATGCGACCCTAATTTCCCTACATTGACATACAATACTGGTAATGTTATTATAATATCATAGCATTCCCATTGAAGCTCTGCTCTGCTTGGTAAAATTGTAATAATCAAGTCTCAGTTCAGACTAGTAGGATAATACTCACAGCAAAAGTCAGGTCATCAGGCTACTTTTTTCTCCTTGGCATATCCTTTTGCAGTTACTTTTCACGGTACAAAATACATTCCCATACTAGTATACTTATAGCTCCTACCTAGAAGTGTTTGTGAATAGGTGACCGATTTTGGCAGGAATACTACTAGTATACAAGAACCACTGGCAGCGGGACGTATACTCTCCCGTTCCATCTACCAACGTGAAGCTAGAGCTATCTAGAACCACCAGAAGAGAACTTTCTGACTATGCAAAAGGCATGATTATAATATTATAGCCTTTATCACTTAATTAAGGCTTTTGTACTGTTTTGGATGAGCAATGGTTGCGATATAACTTACAGTATACAAGTACATGTATTTTATTCGAGGGCTTAAAATGGGCTAAGGTTCCTTAGTCGTTACTTGAAGGGAAATGATTAAAATTAACGCCTCCAATACAGCGAATCCAGTCGCACGGTCCGTCCAAAACGGGTGAGGAATACAAAAGATGGGACTGTCTTGTCCTTGGATGGGGTGGACAGCCGTTGGCTACAGACATGCAAATGGCGCAATGTGAAAAACACAAGTATCCAAACAAGTTAAGGGGATAGAAATAAAAAATAATATAAATAATATAAAAGTTGTACTCAAGTGGCGTGCCAGGGGTGGTAGTTGGACTGCCGTTGACACCCGTCGGACGGTTGTCGTCCTCATTAAGAAGACTTTGGTGTCTTCCCGTTCAGACGAGTACAAAAACCTTCTGACAGCCATTGATGGCAGTCCGACTGGAGGGCTGGGAGGGCTGCTCCAATGCCCCATACACCCTCAAACAGTACTTTTTCGCATCTATACCTGGGGTGAACAAAGGAAAACTCTGAGTTTGGCTTAGTTTGCCGTTAATACATTAACAAGGCACATGACGACTTGGTTGAAGGTTGAAACTCATTGAGAACGGCCCCACATCCTAGCTTCCGGTATTATGTTATCCCATAGTCTAGACTCTCAGGGTGAGACTTCAGAATACTTTATAATAGTGTGCCTGGCTCAATACCCTTTAGCACTAGACTCCGAAAATGCCACTTCTGTTATCCCTTTAAGTTCTTTTAATGTCACGACTTTGCCGGGCGGCGTGGTAACGACATTAAACTGCACACTAAACCGACCACCATGTCACATACAGTATCATCGATTTAGAAATAGGTTGCTCTCCCGCCATTTTAATGGCAGAAGACTGAAAAGATAATACCCTGATCCCAAACACTCAAGTTAAAGGTGGAGTTAACTTTTATGAAAAAGTGAAAAGCAAACATCTTCGCAAAGAGAAACCTTGCAGTAAGAATAAAAGAAAATAGTAAACTCCTTCCGCTTCTGCTATGCTGATACCCAATCGCGAACCTTCTGAGCAACCTCACTGCACTTTCCTAAGTACCAACAAAAAAACAGCTCAGCTTTTTCCCCGGCTCTAGCCTATGTATTCCCCCCTCTTTTCTGACTTCTGAAAGACTCGTATGCTTTGTAACATAGCCTAGATTTGGAGTAAGTAGGTGAGGAAAGAGAAAAAAGGATAAACTAAATACTAACCATGTGAGTGACTCTGGCGATTATTGCCAGGTGGTACAAGACTTGGAAGGTTTAGAATAAGGAGTCGGGGTATGGAATCATGAAGGGTGCTTCCCAAGGGAAGGACTCGTGTAGGATACAGGTTGTGGTAGCCTGAGGTAACTAGTAATTATGCAAGGTGTATTAGAAAGAGTATATGAACCTGGAGCTGTTGTGATTCAGATCGGGATTCAGGTTTTGCACCAAGCTTTGCCATAGTCCAGGAGTTGATAACTGTGGTATTGACAAGCCAAAAGAATATTGGCATTCAAACTTGAGCTACCTTAAGCTGAGTAGCTATTACCCTAGCCCGAATAGCTTGCATAATTATGCGCAAGGTATATGCCACCATGGGGGGAGAGCATATATCTGAACCTAAGCTCTCTGAGTAGGGACTTCCCGGAGGCATCTGAGAAACTACTCAGGAATCCCAAAGAGTTCACGTTTCAAGATATGGCTAACTGATTGGAACAATGATTGGAGAACCAGTTCTCTACTCTTACTAATGCATACGCATCATGCATTGATAGATGAATATCAGACCTGATCACTTCATATTCATGATACTATTGGTATGTAGGTATTTAGACTGCATATTGCATTATAGTCTATCAGGACGAAGAGACCGAAGACTTGAACTGACTACTGGTGGAGTGAGAATACCCTCAGAAGAAATAGCAGTCAGGGGATTCTCAGAGTTGAGCTGGGCAAGTTTCAGGGTCAAACAGTGTTCGCACTTTGTTCTGATGAACTGAATTCTTAAAACGATACTTCGTTACTAGAGAAGGCAAAGTAGTGTGAACATTAGTATAAATAGTAGGGTTCTCCCTGATGGTTGGGAATATTATCAAGCAATGGAGAAGAGATCTTAACAATATTATAAGTTATTACAATATTCCTCTATTACTGTATCAAACGAATCTTCTTGAGCCTTGCTGACCTATAATCCGTTGTCTCAAATATCTTCGGCCTTGTTACCTCGGAATCCTACTGTGTTAGCTACTCCGTAACAGTAGCATAATAACTTCTGTACTAGTCAGCAAGACCAATGGAATTCATCTTGTTGTTGTAGTAGTCAATAGTGGCTATTGGTATAAGTATAGTAACCTGATGTTGATCACCAAAAAAGTGTATAATATTTCTGATATTTGTATTGGTAATTCATGGATGCAGATGCTGCTTGTTGGGAAAATTTCTTGCCACAGCTGTAATCTCATAAACTGTACTTATGAACCTTACTAGATTGTTGTCTTGCCATAAACAAACAAGAACATTTTGACAAACAACACCAGATATTGTATTCAAAGGGAATATAGGCTTCTTAGCACACTTGAAAACTTTGGGGTACTCAGCAGAAGTGGATCTGGATGTTCCATATACCCCAATACCTTTCTCATATAGGGCCTGTAGTAGTCTAATATTGGTAAAATAATTATCCATATAGACTGTAAATGTGAACTGATCTGAGAGCAGAGCTGAGGCAGGCTGGTATACAGCTTGAGAGTTAGGCCTAAGCTTTACTTGCACTGAATATAGATGAGGATCAAGGTCAGCAAAAGAATTTGTTGGACTAGTGAAGATAAATGAATATGTGTATCCATGGTCACATAAGGCTAATATTGTGTAACCTTGAGGGATAGGATTCCTTCGTTGTAATAAAGTATGGACAGAGTAGCCAGTAAAATGTACCATCATTTCATCGACCGCGATATTACGAGAGGGTAACAAATACTTCTGATAGCGAGTTGCCAGAAGATTTTATCAGCAAAAAAACACAAGTGACAAGTGGATGCACCCCATACTCCCTGTGCGTTCGACGGTCCAGGCGCATAGAACGTAAACTCGGATCCAGGGTGTACGGTCTTTTGCCTGGTGCTGGTGGACAGGGGTCCATGCCACTGGACACACCAGAGGCAACCAATGTCTCAGAATGTACCAGACGCAGAAAGGTTCTCTGGACACAACCTGATGCCATAGTAGAATTGTGGAAGTACTCAGGTTAACTAGCTATCATCTGATACCTCCTAAGTGAACAACTCTACCTTCGAGCACTTTGAATGAGTTAGTGAAAACTGTGGAGGATACCCAAATAGTGAGGGAATTGTCTGGAAAGGTCCACCAAGGATTACGCATGTTTACTTATTTGAGTCATTTGGATACAAGAATAAGAATATATTTATCAAAGCTAGTCTAGAAAACTGTAGTACTTGGTAGCTAACAATTTAAAAGTACTTGGCGGGGAACTAAAGTACAAAGGTATGAATGGCTCTTGAACTAACGGTCGGACAGCATCGGGACAGGATGCATTGGAATTCGCCGGGCGAGGGGAATCAAATAGTGTAGGTTTCGAAGCATCCGCATGGCTGTAGAGGTCAGAATGGAGAAAAAGGCAGATACCTCAGTGGGCAGATGTCCGCCAAAGTTGAGAAGGGTCTCATTGGAGTCCTCTCAGTTAGGGGAATTGAATGGTATGGGTTTCAGGGGGTCTGCATGGCTATGGGGGTCGGCGGGAAGAAAAGGAAAGATACCTCAGTGAGCAAATGTCCGCCAGAGTCGGGAAGTGTCCCATTGGAATCCACCCGGCAAGGGTAATTGAATGGCGTAGGTCTCGAAGTGTCTGTTTGCCTCTAGCACTCAGGAGCCAACAATTTGAAAGTACCTGCCCAGGGAACCAAAGTATAAAAGTATGGATAACCTTCAACCAGTGGTCGGACAGGATCAGGACAGGATGTGTTGAAATCCACCGTTCGGGCGGAATTGAATGGTGTAGGTTTCGAAGCATCCGCATGGCTGTAGAGGTTAGAATGGAGAAAGAGGCAGATACCTCAGTGGGCAGATGTCCTCAAGAGTCGGAAAGGGTCTGATTAGAATCCACTCGCCAAGGGGAATTGAATGGTATTGGTCTCGAAGTATCAGCATGCCTGTAGCACTCAGTAGCCAACAATTTGAAAGTACTTGCCTGGGGAACTAGAGTACAAAAGTATGGATAATCCATGATCAAGCGGTGGTCAGACAGCGTACGTTGGATTCCGCTCGCCGAGGCGAATTGAATGGTATAGGTCTCAAAGCATCCGCATGGCTATAGAGGTCAGCAGGGAGAAAAAGGCAGATACCTCACCAGGCACATGTCTGCCAGAGTCGAGAAGGGTCTCATTGGAGTCCGTTCAGCCAGGGGAATTGAATGGTATAGGTTTTGAAGAGTCCACATGGCTGTAGAGGTCAGAATAGAGAAAGGGGCAGATACCTCAGTGGGCAGATGTCTGCCAGAGTCCGGAAGGGTCTCATTGGATTCCGCTCACTGAGGGGAATTGAATGGTATAGGTTTTAAAGTGTTCGCATGCCTGTAGCACCCAGTAGCCCACAATTTGCAAGTACTTACCAGGAGAACTCAAGTACAAAAGTATGAATAACTCTTCAACCAGTGGTCAGACAGCATCAGGACAGGGTGCGTTGGAATCCGCCAGTCAATGGGGATCGAATGGGGTAGGTTTTGAAGCATCTGCATGGCTATAGAGGTCCGCAGGAAGACAGAGGCGGACAGCTCAGCAGGCAGATGTCCACCAGGGTTGGGAAGGGTCTCATTGGAATCCGCCGGTTGAGGGGAATCAAATAGTGTAGGTTCTAAACCATCCTCATGGCTAAAGAGGTCAGTAGGGAGAAAAATGCAGGTACCTCAGAAGGCAGATGGCCACCAGAGTTGGGAAGGGTCTTATTGGAATCCGCCCGGCAAGAGGAATCGAATGGTGTAGGTCTTGAAGTGTCCGTATTCCTGTAGCACTCAGTCGCCAACAATTTTCAAGTACTTGCCTGGGGAACTCATGTACAAAAGTATGGATAACCCTTCAACCAGTCATTGGACAGCGTTGGGATAGGGTGCGTTGGAATCCGCTGGTTGTGGGGGATAGAATGCTGTATGTCTTAAACCGTCCGCATGGCTATTGACATCACCAGCAAGAGAAAGGCAGATACCTCCGCAGGCAGATATTGGCTAGTGTCAGGAAGGGCCTTATTGGAATCCACTCACTTAGAGGTATTGAATAGTGTCAACATGGATGGAAGAGCATGCTCCTGTCTGAAGGGTGATAAAATTCAATAGTTCCAGTGATTCAATCATGAAGCCTTATGCGAGGTGTGAAAGAACCTAGAAACCTTTTGCAAGTATTGTCAGCTATGATCAAATAAGGGGTATGTTTTGCGTCGTTACCGGGAGAATCGATGGTTAGTCATCCTATATCAAGATCCTTTTTCGTCTGAATAGCCTTTACCTGGTGGTGAACTAGCCGGTTGTAAGAAGAGACCATCAGGGGCAAGGATAGTCCCCCAAGGCAGACACCCATGGGTCGCTTACCTCAGTGTCCTTTGGGAGATTACAGTGTGAAATAGACCATCAGGGTGCACTGGGCGGACAGGATGCGGGTTGTGTTGCACCTAACAGACTAGGACGCAACCATTCTGCTGGGGCCCTCTGAGGGCGGGCTGGGAGGACCGGATGATCCCGACGGATTTCCTGCATCCGGACACAATTCCTATCCGTCTGGAGCAAAGGCTTTTTTTGCTGATGTTGCTAGTGGCTGTAGTTTAAGATACCACTTCGATTGAGACAGGGACTCATAAGGTTCAGATATGTGAAAATACAACTTCAGTTGCTCGAACTGATTTTGTGATAGATACATCCCTTTCCGATGGAAAAGAAACTCTGTATCTCAACTCCAGTAGTCCTTAACCTGAGCAGAAGGGAAAATTCCCATATTGATCATAAGGTCAAAGAATATCTTTATCTCGGGAATTGTGGTAGGCTTCCAGTTTCTCATCCAATTACTTCTAGCATTTTTACCGGCGGCATACTGATTTGTATTTTCAACCAGCAAGTCAAAGATACCATCATCGAAAATAATTGAAATTAGTCTAGTGGGGTACTATTATGTGTAAAGCCAGCAGGGTATTGAGCCTGGCGGTCATGTCATGGTACAGGATAATGAAGTGGAGCAAACTGTGGTGCTGGCTGTAGAGTTGGAAGTCTCCCAGTCCCCCGAATCTCTTCCTCACTGGAATTCCTTGCACAACTTGTATCGACCCTTGGATTTTCGGCCTCTTCCTCTTTATGATCAGCTCGGTAAGTATCCAGGCACTCTTCTGAACGCACAAACTCAGCCTCTTCCTCCTCGCTCTCATACAGTTCATTCCGTTCCTCCGTCATTGCTTTAGGGGAGCGATCATGGTTGTGGTTCCGGTATGGGGAGGACAGATGCAGTGCGTCAAGTGATGATAATTACCGTTTCACTGATGGTAATAGTTCTGCGATAATAATCTGGCTGACATGTATTCCTCCATAATAAGCCTTCATCTAAATAACAGGATGGTGGCCAATACTATGCTCTTTCATTCCTAGCTTTGGGTTGATCCGCTTGCTGGTTACTGACTAGGTTTTGTTGATCGCACCGCTACGGTACTGCAACGCTAAAATGTCCTGAAATCTGGCCTCAAACGAAGGGATACCCGAGCCATTCCCGGTGACGGCGGCCTCGGTGGCGATGCGGATGAAACCAGGTAACCGGTGCTATCACCGGTGTAGTGGTTCACTGATCCCGAACCTTGGAAAGGGGTTCGGGATTTGGTAGGCTAACAGAGAAGGGTGGGACTTATATTTTAGCCTTCTGAAGTGGCTTCATGAATTATCACCCAGCCGATTATCCCCGCCTGATGAGTAGCTCTACAGCATCAAGTCCCAAGGGGATCACAAGGCTTTTGCTGCTGCACCTATAGAATGATACACAGTAGTAATATTAGTCTCTAAATCCAGCCGGTATTATTAAGTATAAACTGTCGTTAGATCCCTATTTTATAACTGGTTTTTCAGACGTAGTAGACTTCAGTCTCGGCCATGGTATCTCCTTCTATTTGCATTTCTAGAGGCATGTTACTTCTAGCGTGTTAGTATCCCTTAGTCCGTCGGTGCGCCCAAGAAATCGGTGGAATATGTCTTAGTTTGAAACGCCAAGGAACATATTTCCAGTTAAGGAAGGACACTCTCCAAATGCCATTATTCCATTCCCAATTAAGGAAAAGTAAATCTCAGATCTCGTCATTTTCTTAACGAGATTTCTTGGGCGCAGCACCCGACGGACGATGGGGAAGCCTGTCTCAACCACCTTCCCGCCCACAATATGTATCCCCACCACCGCTGAGACATTTAGCCTAGTTTAGAATGTTGAACACAAGCCTATTTGAGTAATCAGGAGCCAATCTACGCGGCCGCTCTCATTTCCATCATTGCAGTGCTGAACAGTACGGATTTTGCGGTATTCTGAGCACTACACTACTTCTGAGGCACGAAGTTTTTCCTATCATGATTACTAAAATAGGCTAGTGCTCAACATTTCAATGGGACTGGAATGTCTCGGCGGCCGAGGGGATAGATCCAAAGATATGCAAGCAGCCGTTTAGAAGGATTTGAGGTATTTCTTTTTCCCTGCACCTTTGGCCCCCGGACTTCTATTCGGAAACTTGAGCAAGTCATAGGGTTTCGGTCAGGTTGCCCGTACTAGGTCGGTAGCGGTCCGATGCCATGGTGAAGTGAGGTCTTGCCTGGAACTCCGGGAGATAAGGGAGACGCAGATCCCACTATTTTCTAGGACATTCGAGTCCTTCAAAACGCAGGATTTGTCTCTATAAAACCAACTACTCTTGACAAGCAATCAATTCCTTCTTCGCCTTCCCTCTTCTGCTAAGTTTGATCCTGGCCTCGAGCATTAAGCGACCCCAATTGAGTGAGTTACTTCTTTGGTGCCATACCACGACCACGAGCACCCTCAAAGGAACCTAAAATGAACGCACGCGCCATCCCAGAAGTTTTCGGCTCTGAAAAAGCTATCATCGTAGAAGTTTCACTGACCTCGTCTGTGGAAAAGCAGCCACCCGAATCAAATTATCTAGAATGGAATACCCCTCTGGAAGCACTCTATGGGGAGCTGGAGCAGCTCCCCAGCTCAGTCACACGCTATACAGATCCATTTACTTGGCCGAGAGCGCAAAAGAACGCGATCGTGGTCGTAGCGGGGGTTTCAACAGCTCTGGGAGCCTATGCGTCTGGGGCCTATACTAGTGGGATGGATCAAATGATGGAGGAGTGGCATGTTAGCAGGGTAGCATTGTTGGTTGGGATTACCGTATTTACAATTGGGTATGCGGTGCCGCCTATGGTTCTGAACCCGTTGTCTGAGGTTGGTACTGTGATTTTTCCACCTGTGGTTGTGACTTGAATCAGGGAGTTCAAGAGTGAGGACCTGTGTTATGATTCGCCGGGAATACCGATATCGCTTCTGTTGGTTGGGGTAATGGTACTGATTTGATGAGTCGCTAGGTGTATGGGCGACGACAAATCTTCTTGATTACTTTTGGGCTGTTCAATGGTTTGTCTAGACCATGTTTCTCGAGTTCCATAACTTACCAATTCTTAGTCTGTCATATTTTCTCGGCTTTATGTCGCTCTTACGCTTGGTTTATTGTCACTCGCTTCCTTATGGGTGTTGGCGGATGCACCTTCGGTGCTATGGTCGGCGGTATCATATCAGATATCTTTCATGCACCAGACCGTGGTTTCCCGATGGCTCTCTTCTCAATGTTTGGGCTCTCCTTCATCGGTGTTGGACCACTTGTGAGCGGAGTGATTGTGGAGAATCTATCTTGGCGGTGGATCCATTGGGTCCAATTGATGATCGGCGGGGCATCGATGGCGGTAACCTTTCTTGTTCTAAAAGAAACTAGAGGAAGCGTGTTGCTGAGCCGTAAGGCTAAGGCTTTGAACAAGTTTCTCGATAAAAGAGGGGACCAAGGGAATAGGTGGAAAGTGAAGGCAGATGAGGAAAGGGAGAGTTTCGCCATCGCAATCAGGGTATCGCTGACTAGGCCATTCAAGTTCCTTGCCACTGAGTCTATCGTATTCTGGTTTAGTTGCTGGCTGACGTTCGCATGGGGAGTTCTATTCCTGTGCGTTAACGACCACCCATGTGTATTGAAGGGCCATTTCTAACACAGTTACTTGCAGATTCATAGAGGCTATTCCCATAGTCTTTATAGAAAGCCACGGGTTTAATATAACCCAAGTTGGCTATGCGTTCACAGGTATTTACCATCCTTGGTTGCACTCATTCACCGCTAACACCGGACAGGAATGATTGTTGGTGGCGTAATGGCTTTTGGCTGCAACGCCTTGATAGAAGCCGGCACTAAGAAATACTTCTCAAACACAACTCCAAACCCCGAAGCCCGGCTCTACTCTGCCTGCACAATAGGCTGCCTCCTGCCAATAGGCTTGTTCTGGTTTGGCTGGACTTCCTCCCCGTCTCAGCACTGGATACTCCCGGTTATGGCCGTCGGCTGCGTAACAATGGGGGTCTACTCCATTTATCTCTCCGCGTTTAATTATTTCGCTGATGCGTACCACTTGTACGCAAGCTCGGCACTGGCGGCCCAAAGTTTCTGTCGAAACTTTCTCGCCGGTGGGTTTCCGCTCGTAACAGACATGATGTACCACCGTATGGGTTTTTCTGGGGCTTCGAGTTTGCTTGGGTGCATAGGGGCGCTGCTGGCTATTGTGCCCTGGGTTTTGGTGTTTTATGGAACGAAGATTAGGGCTAGGAGCAAGTTTGCTAAGGTATTCGAAACCACGCCCTGATCGTTATGGCGCAATTGAAACTAATGTCTGGGTAGGGACTCGTGAGCACTTGAAGCAGCATTTCCATAGATTGTTTCGACAGATATAGAATCATGAAATGTTATGATGTGTTGTTTTTCCGTTTATTCCAAGGGCTTCTTCAATAATGACTGACTCATACATACATACACACACATACATACATGATGGTTAGGTATAATAAGCCACTGTCACATTTGTATATATAGCCTCCCAGAAGTTTCTGTGAAGTGAAGTCTGTTCAATTAAATTTTATTGTTCAGCCTGGACTAGACTCAAGGGTCGCGGGCAAAGAACTTACCGAGTGAGTACGGATGAGTTCTTGTTGCTAACCACGCTATCATACCTCCCCAGGTATACGGGAGCTCACTGAATTATTTTGAGACTTCTCAGTAATATAAGCCTTCTGGTATTAAATATTGTGGGGAGGGCTGCTAGAGCACTGCGCTCGAGGCCGAGCGTATAGGGGATCTCAATACTGCTCGAGTTTAAACCTACAAGTCCAAGATTTTGGTGTAGGAGCCGAAATGTTTGAGGTCACCCTAGTGGGAGCAAAACTGGTGAATATTTTTTGGGACCAGCCACCCAGACTTACAGATTACGCCCCGGTGTATGGTGCCTAAATCGATTGAAGGGTTCATCAGAGAAATCGCTCGACTGCGGAGAAGGCCTCCAGACCTCAGGATCAGCGACTCCTCATCCCTGGGTTTGCTGCAACTCCAACCGAAGCCCTCTATGGCGTACCAGCCCTGTGAAATACCACATGTGTCGGTAAAAATCAGAAAACTGATATTTCCTCAGATCCCAGGTGTAGGCACCAGGGGAAGTGTTTTCGCACAAGACAAGGGTAGTTAACCAGAAAAATGATCCCGGTTTTGTACGGAAGCATCTCCCCTGCCACTTGTAAACCTCTTTGGGGACAAGCGTTATGTTTTCCAGTTTTTTTGGGCTCACCTGAGCACTCACGGCCCCGGTTTGTTCTACCGTTTCCTATCATTACAGTATATGCCCCCCCCCCCCTCTGGTATTTTAGCCAATAGGGTAGGTGTTTAGCCATAGCTGTAGCAATAGCGAATTGCCGGAGGACACCTTAAAATCGAGCTATAACACTTGCTACCACCAACATGTGAGTGGGACAAAGAAATTTAAATTGAGTTCTTAAACCACCCATCGGACTCATCATTCCCACCACGGATGATGCATGTATTAAGCTCCTCGTGGGGGGGGGGGCTGTTTATTTGTTGGTAAGGCCCTCCAGATGTCGTGGTAATGAGGTCCTTTATTATGGGGGAGCCGGGAGATAGAGGTGGATGTAGTTTACAGTAGGTTCCTGAGGTTCAAAGTTTTGTGAGCTAGGTTGCAACTGTTCCCGATTCATTTTACTGGCCAGAAGGCCTGAGAATGGGCAATACCGATAGGAAACGATAGAGAAAATCGGCGTCTTGAGTTAGTCGGTAGGTAAATTCGGGTGACAAAAAACTCGGGTCGTTGGCCATAATATTACACCAAAAACAGCTATTTTTAGAAACTTACAGCCCGACACTACCTACTGAAAAATTCCATCACTTCTGGCATAGAGGCCTTGGCTGCATAGCCAGTTTGGCAAATCTATACCATAGGTGGTTAGTTCTCACTTGACATGCACTAATACAAAAAGAGCCTTCTCACTTCAATCCGGCCGCCTTAGTAAGTAAAAAATTTCAAGAGGTTGCAAGAACAATGAGAACAACTATTTCTTTCTATCGTAGAGGTATCAAGCTTGTAAATTAATAACTCATGATTTTTTGTGCAATGGTGTGGGGAGATCAGAAATTTTTGTTTTTTTGTTAAGTCCGCGGTTATATTTAGTAGCTACCTACAGGGGATACCATGGCATTTAACCTAAGTTATGGCCTAAAAACCCTAAATAACAAAAGAAAATCCTCCACTTCTCCACATCATAAAACAATAAAAATTTATAGACACAAGGCCTATGTGAATCCATAACCTCCAGAGTTACAAACTTCAAGTATCCAGCATCTCCTCCTCATCATCCTTTTCAGAGCTATCAGGCACCTTCGCGGGGCGGGAGGGGCATGTCAATGCGTGGGATTCGTGTGGGCCGCCACAATTTATACACTTAAGGTGGAGAGATCAGAAAGTGACTTAAGAGTTTGTATGGGGGTGCCATATAAGAGATACATGACAACCACCTTTCTTATAGGTTATCTCTGGTTTCTCAATTCCATAAACTTTCTATGATACCTAATTTTTCTTCTTGAAAACTAACCCACTCTCTACTTGCGCATTGCAAAAGTTTCCGGAAGTGTGGACCTAATAAAATTTGCCAAGCCATGTCTCCACATTTCCGGAAACTTTTGCAATGCGCAAGTACCTGTTCCCCAGTTTGGTTTGGTCTAAAGTGGAACTCCCAGATTCATTGGGGTGGTTAAATGGCTGGTAAAGGGTGCTTGGTTTTGGTGTAGGGTGGCCGTCGGCTCGGGTTCCTTGTCATCTAACTCTACTCGTATATTGTGATTTCTTGTGAAGCAAGGATCATGACGAATACAAGTCCCCGTAGTCTTGGCTGACGCAGCATGACGAACATCCGAACCAAGCCCTCAAAACCCTTTCCCTGTCCGCTGCCTATCAACCTCCTATCCTCTACTCAAGTATCGAGACTTTAGAATCAAGGCTTTAACTTATAAACTCTTGAGGAAGGAGAGAAAGCTGAAGGAAAAAAAGGAAGAAAAAAATCTGTTCTTTCTGTCTTGGGCCCATCTTAGGCCATTATGATGGCATCATATACTCGAGTACTCGAATAGAGTAGCCAGTGATCGCTGGAATTATTCTTGGTTTTCAGCCTTAGGGGCAAAGCTTTCCCTCAAATACCGGTAGTAGTAGATATTTTTCCTTTTCGCCAATTCCGTAAATGAGGGCACTTATCTGAGACATAAGGGCAAAACAAATCACCACCTCCCTTTTCCTAAACTTGCAATTACTTAGCATGAAAAATCTTGAATTCCTCTATGACGGGCCGAGTACCCATCATATCCTATCACACGTACCGGTGGTGTACCGTAAGTCTTGGCTTTCGTAGATGAGGATGTGTCTTAATATAAATAGACTTTTATGTATTTTTGTGTGGAAGGGAGGTTGTTAGCCATCTGGTAGGCCACCACTGCTCTCTACCTTGGCTATCGAATTAAAAGCTGCGATGTCTGGCTTCCTGAGTCGTGTCCGGCGTGGTTCTTCTCCCGCTGCTGAGAAGCGTGTGCATCCAGCTACCCCCCGGGCAAGCACTACAAATCCTAATAGCCTAGAACGGACTCACACCGGGACGACCGCCGCGGCGAGAGATGTAGAAACTGGGGAGGAGTACGAAGGCTGGGCTGATCCATATGGAGGCCCACCTACAGTTAAGCAGTGGCTCAAGTGGTATTGGCATGATGTTTTTGCGTGAGCACCTATCATTTGAGACCCAGCCCTGATGAACGCGGAACTAATAGCGGTATAGATTCATCTTTTTGGGCGCGATTTCGTTATGGCTTCTCATGTGGAGTCCAATTCCCTATCGGAAGCTATTTGCTGTGACAGTAAATCCAGGGGATACAGTAGATGGGTGGGTACTCTCTCTGTATCTAACCTTCAATCAAATATAACTCTAACTAACCAAATCAGTTCCTCCGAGATCATAAACCCCTCTTTCGCCTACCCGAAGCGCAAGCAAATCATCCCCATAATAGCCGACGCCATGATAGCGGTATTCGTCCCCATAACCTCTATAATTCTGGTTAATATCGTCGGGATCGCAACCCACGGCCCACATGGCAAGCGTCTGTGCATGACCGGAAAGCGTGGCGGCATCCTGCTAGGTCGCGGGTCTTTCTGGAACGTCAACAACGGCTGCATGGGCGTAATCTACTCCGTCATGACCGGGGCTACCCTACAAATTATCATAAAGCTAGTGATAGGAGGGCTCAGGCCACACTTCCTCACAGTATGTGATCCTCAGATCGACGGTGTTCAGGGAATGGGATACGGCGGGTTGTATTTCGACACAAGTGTCTGCAGAGACCATACAGACCCCAAGAGACGAGACGAGATTGCCAACGCGATGCAGAGCTTCCCATCCGGCCACTCCATCGCCGCCTGGGCTGGTCTCCTCTATCTAAGTCTCTACTTCAACGCACACCTAAAGATATTCTCAAACTACCATCCCTCGTACTGGAAACTCCTCCTTTTCGTCACTCCCATGCTAGCCGCCACGCTAATAGTCGGCTCACTATTGCTGGACATGAGCCACAACTGGTATGACATCGTCCTGGGCTCAGTATTAGGCGCTGTTATGGCTATTCTTTCATACAGAATGTGCTTTGCCGCAGTTTGGGACTTCCGGTTCAATCATATCCCGCTCGCTCGGGATCCGCGGATCCCCGGGCTCAATTACAGCATCGAGGAGTTGGAGGATTGGAGCGGGGGGTGCGCTACCAGAAGGGGAGGCTGGGGCGTTGCGAGACGGTACTCGACGTTTAATCGTGGGTGGGGTGCCCCGGGGGATTGCGCACTCCAGAGCGCCGGGGTGAGTGCTGGGTTGGCGGGTGATGATTCCCTGGGAGGGTGGAGGTGCCATCACCGTGACCATGAATGCCGGAGTAGAATGTACAACGAAGAGAGTACGGCGAGGGAGCCGGCGGTGCCAGCCGGAGCGAGGGGCCCTGCTGCTTAACCCGGAACCAAAAACTTAATGTATATTTCCTTGAATGTCACTTTTGTCTCCCCCTTCTAACTTCATTCCACCATTTCACAAGGCCACAAACAATACCATTCATTCGTCGCCTTCTAATATTTCCTTCCCATATATCCCCTACACCCTCTATATATCCACCCACCAATCCTGTACCTTAATACCAAATGAAATGTCGCGCACCAACGGCCATTGCGCTTACAATTACCTAATATACTCTCATCCCCCCCTTGACAGACATTTGGGCCCTACAGCGCAAACGCTCTCCTGAACATAGCCGAAGGTAGCGAGAAAAATAAAACTCCCACCCACCATACTAGACACTCGCTCGGACGCCCGGCGAAAGCCCGGCCCAGAAAAACAAAATTCCACCATCCACCACGTAGATCCTACGGGATCAGGATGCTTGGCGGTGTGCTTCATGCATTGTCACTCGGGATTTGGAATAGGGCGAGGGGGAGTGAAGACCGCAAGAGGAGCAGGTAAGCACCGATAAAGGTAGGTATGCATTGCTGTTTTGTTTGTTGATTAGTTTGCGCCTGGTGTCGTTTGCGGTGAGAGGTGGATTGGTGGATCGGCGGATCAGCGGTGACTAGAAATATAGGGCCGGTTTTCTCTGCGATGGAGGGATGGATGCTTGAAGCTCTAGGTGTCGGTAGGAGATGCATAGTTTAGAGGGGTATGAGCGCCGAAGGGGTATGTTGAAGCCACTTTTTCGGAAGGGCTCCGAGGATCCGTGTCTGTCTGTCATTTTCCAGAGGGGAGGGATTATCCTCAATTCTCTTGACAGCTTCGAATGTTACAATAAACTTCTGAAGGTGCTCTTCTTATTTCTTGCATTTTTCTATGCTATGCGCTGGAGTACCCTCTTGTTCCCAGAAGTTCCCGGGTGCTGCGTATGCATTCCCGGTGTTTGCTTGCTTTCTTTGGTTTCTTCTCCCTCTTTTTCTCTCTCTTAATAGAACAACGCTAATTCCGAAACAAATCGCAACAGCGAATATCTGCCGCTAATGGATCACTCGTGATGTGCCGCTCCCATAGCGCTAACCCATGATTCAACCACAATGCCGCCTCATCAAAATTTCATCTGCTAGTAAAATAGGACCCTTAGATCCGACATTGCCTTAATTAAACGACAATTCAGCGGTTCCGATAGCGACAGCGCCAAGTAGCTAGGCGAGGGTGAAGAACACACTGGAACAAAAAAAAAGGCTCAGAGAGAAAAAGATCCGACAACGACAGGATTTGAACCTGTGCTCGCGAACGAAACAGATAACTGGAATTTTTAGATATTCGAGTCTGTCGCCTTAACCACTCGGCCACGTTGTCTTGATGCCTTTGTCCAACTTCATATATATATATAGTAAAACCTTCATTCTATACACACATTGCCCACCTTGGGCTCTATATCATAAAAACCCTACCTGTGAATTCACGCTCTTACCTTCAATAGTAGTTCTAAATTCAAATCCTTTCCAAACTTCGCTCATCCTTAGTGCTACTGTGTCACCTCGCGCTTTAGGTTTGTTTCATTCGAGAGGGTTACCCTACCATCCCTGACGTCGGCTACTACTGTAAGTTACTAGTAGACTCCGTTTCAACAACCTTTCCCCCAAATCTAACAGTCATGGGATCGAAAGCTTCAAGACTACTAGGCGCCTCAAGCACTCGAAAATACCCCATCCGAGCACCGCAAGTCACAGAATCGCCTTCCTACCAAGTGCAGGATCCGGCGCAGGCTAGCTACAATAAAACTCAGGGTATGCATAGCACAGTACCAACCCAAAGACGGCGTCCGATAATTTCTCGGAGCTGTTACCCTTCCGAATTGTGCCTAAAAAGACGAAAGAAGAAAACACAGCTAATCAGTGAGCTGTAGACATTCTGCGCGATGCTCAAGATCCAGATTACCAGAACATGCTGAAAAGGGTGGGGGTCGCCGAGATATTGGACCCTGCGAGAAACGTAACTGTGAACGAGAAGGTGAGCGAGCGTGCTGGGTTGGATGAGTTGCAAGGATGGGGGTGCTTTTTTTCTTTTTTTTTCTGTCATGATTGAATTGTTGGTGGGAAATTCGAGTAATGCTCTGTTGTTGAATTGCTAGATTGAATAACTGACAGGGTGATGGATGGACGAGGAGAGTTGCAGAGCTCGAACTCTCTTCATACAATCTCCCGTCGTCAGGTGCTCCACGACCAGCAGCAGGTAGAATCTTCGAGTAAGCAGGGCCGAGACAGACGTACGTGGGTCGACACATCGACGATATTTGAGATCCTGAAGCTTAGGTATGGGAAGAAGTGGGAGGCCGAGCGCATCGAGAAGGAATTGGGGTTAGCGCCTGGTCTTGTGGATAGGTTGGGAGATAGGGTTGGGAAACCATGAATATGGATGGGAAGCAGAGTAGCGCGAAAAAGTCAGAGCTCGCAAGAAAAAAGAAAAAAGCTTTGCATGACATTATGCGACCTATCAACCTCCTCGCAATTGAGCGACGTTTGCCAACACGACTGCTACTGGTACTGCACACCGCAAAAATTCGACCTCCTTGCTTAGATCTTAGTGCATGCAATAGCGGTCGTATCCGTAAACGTCGTTCAGTTGCAAATATGTTGGTCCAGCCGATGCTCTTGGTGTGTAGCACAATTTTACACTCTTTTAATTGCCGCTCAGAAGAAAACTCATCATGTACCTTTGTTGATTCGGGGACCAGATCCTTCTTTTCTATAACCCCGAAAGCAGGAAGTGTCCAGTGGGAGCACGTTCCGCGTGTGTACATTTCGATAGGACCAGGGGGGAAAAAAGAAAAAGAGGATGTGATATTATATTTTGGGGCATCGGTGCGGGTACAGCGCAAATACAAGTCAGCCGTGGGTGGAGAGAAAACGTGGGGTGTTTTCCTCTACCGGTATGTCTTTCGAGTGGCCTCCTCTAGTGAGGACAGGTGTTTTTTTTGTTTTTATATCTTTCAAAAGGGCTGAACAGCACACCTTTTGCTATGTTTTTCGCCCTTTTTCCAGAAAAGGGGTTTTTGACTATGTACCTAGCACACAGTCCAATTATTTGAGGTTCTACGGTACAAGTACCAGGGGAGATGTTTTCGTACTCTACAAGACAAAGGTAGTTGATCATCAGAATGATCCCTGTCTTTTACGAAGACATATCCCTTGGTATGATACCGTTTGTAACCCGACAAGAAACTCGAACATTTTCTTAGGGTTCGGTTGGATAAGTTAAAACGTTCGCAGCACCCATACAAGGTCACGGTAGTTTCAAGCCTAAGCGCACAGGCTGCTGAATATATGCAGGTAAAGGTGGCTGAATCAGGATAAATTGTACTGCGTGTCGCTATACCAATCCAGGCTCTCACAGTTAAACACTACCGGTACCACGGCCATGAAGTCGCCTCGCAATCCCAACAAAGATAATTAGTAGCGGTGTTTCAACTCGAGCTCATATTCGGGAGCTTAAGTTAACCTCACGATGAGAAAGAACAAGATGAGTTCTCATTTGGCTCCCACATGCAGTTGGTGGTACCCGACACCCGTTGTATTGGTTCGGCCCTTTCCACTTCCCCCTGCAGTGTGGGAGTTCCATCTGAGGGGGACATGGGTCAACCTTAGACATTGACTCAAGTGACATTCCGAGTTTTAAGGCTTGGACCATCGGAGGCCGAGGCACTGACTGGGCTTTCGCTATCCCCGACGACCCCCCCTTTAGTGTTTATTTTGTACGAGTACAGTACTCTTTATATGAGCCAGCATGTACGCACTTCTCCATTGGCAAGAAAGGATCGGCAATTCGAGCCCCCTCAATTCAAAGCAGCTGAGGAGATTAGGGCACTTAGTGATTGAAGCTAAGGTTCCTACACTTATGCACAGACGTGGATAATCCCACAACTGGGGGTTCTGGGGGCCTAATTGCTACGAGTAGTACTGATAGGAGAGTCGAAGGAGGAATCTGGTCTAGGTATGGAAATCGCTCAAGCAGACAAGAGGCTCCAAAGCCTCTTAATACCGGTACCCGAGTGCTCACACTCTAGCACGTCCCTCACTTCCTTACTGATACAATGCTACGCCTTCAACGGTAAGTTAGGATATAGTAATTTGTTGTCAACACTTGATAAAGGACAACTGGAGAGGGAAAGAAAAGGAAAAACCCCTTCGCCCTATTTCGTACCCTTCAATTGCCGATCAACGGGTGAACTTTAGTAAATCTTTATTTTGACACATTTTCAACGACTGTGGAGGAGTCTGGAACTGGGGGCCACATGGAGGTAGCCTTCGCTGCCATGGATTTAGCCGATAACCAAATACGGCGCGCTTCGGACGTCCCAAGATTTCCGGAAGGGTAACTTAAGCTCGCTACTAACAGGACTCTCTTCTGGGAAGAGATGGATGTGGATGATGCCGTGGTGGGCACAGAATATCAAATGCACATTATGACTTATGCAGGGTTATTGGCATGATGTGAGGTATCCCTCTAGATGCTACTAGAAAGGTGCTCATGCCACGATTACCTTTGTACGATATTTTAATCACCCTAAGAATGCTACCTCCCTGCCCTTCTTTTCAAGAACAACCAACACACTGCTATTCGCCAATCAAGGGGGCCAGAGGGAGAAGAGGAGGGGTATGGAGCGGCAGGGGGGGTAGAAGGAAAAGCAAGAATGCATTAGCACGGCTTATTACGGTACGGCGCTCTTTGGGCAAGTCGGCTCCGACATGCAGGCTCGCCGAGATCTTGTCTCTACAACGGTAGAAGCCATTAGAAGGTGTAGTTAGGGATGTATTTGGCTGGTTGGCCTCAAATAGCTATTTCTCAACCCGAACCGGGTTATGCTGGTCCGTCCACTGGTGGCTATCAGACACCGCAATTGGCGAACACTTTCTTGAAAGATCGTTACATTAGGATAGGAAATGGGTTATCAGCGCTGGGTTAGGGGGGGGGGGGGGTAATATGATAGCAGGAATACCATAAGTGGGGACCACTTTATTACGCCTTCTAGTCATTTACAATGAAGGCTAAATTATTGGTTGAATGGGCATAATAAATGAGGGAAGAGAAGAGCTATCCTACTAGATAGATTAACTAGGGGGTAAAATACAGTCCCTTGATAAAAGGGATTGGTGGTAACTACTTTTACTCAAGAAGGGATGTTTTTTTCCAGAGTGTTAAAACTTATTTAACTGCTCTGTAAACAAATTAAATATTGGTAAAGTAGTAGTTGTTGCAAGTATCCTAATTGCGACATTTCAATATTAAAGCATAAACTGTAGTAATTTGAAATTGGCAATTTTCAAACTATGATACCATATGTATTAACTTATTCTTCTATAGGTTACCATATAGATTCATGGTGCTTGACTCATGTTTTAGAATGGACTATGCTAGCTGATGGGTGCCGCTCACAGAATGAAGGAATTTTTTATTGCAATGTGGGTTTCAGATTTACTAAATCTTTAGTTATCTATTGATAGAGCTTCTATTTTAACCAATTAAGTAGGGTGCAAATCGGGTATTCAGTAGCCCTAAATTCTGGTTCTCTTACTTTATTTTCGACGATACCAGGGCCTACCGAAAATGCCGGTTGTCTAGAGGCAATATAAGGAACTCTTACATCCTTACCGTTAGCTCAAGAAAGATGCGGTTACCCATGCTTTTCATTATTACCCTGGATTAAAGATAGTTTAGAGAAAGGTTGATAAGAGCGTATGTGGTATCGGTTCAAGGTGGAAATCTTCAAACGCGCGAGAAGGGGAAGCAGTTTGAAGTATATTCTTATCGGTTTTGTTTCTGCTGATATCTTGAATTTCCCCACTAAGGGGATCTCCTAGAGTATCGTGGTTGCTTCCCTGGGGATTGGAAGGTTGTATGGGATTTGGTTCTGTGTTGGGGCACTGGTCGTTGCTATCCCAATGCTTCCATAAGTTCCTATCACACATCGTGCAAGCGCCCATCTCAATCCTCCCAGTACCTACTACTTCACCCCAGTACTATAAAAACTCTTGCTATTCATCTCTCCTGTCGGTCTCTGGTCTTAGGATTTAGAAATAAAAAGATTCTGGGAACGATTAGTGCATTCCTGACATAATAGTCCGAGCCCTTCGGATGCGTTGGATCTTAATTTTCACAACTCTGCCAATCTGCCGAACTAAGCCTATCGTTGCTGGTGTGGATGCTTCCGCTGACACAGTAAGCTGATAGCGATTTCCCAGTGTTCTTGCGGTACCGAAAAAAGTTCAGGTCCAAGGGGAAAGAAAAAAGAAGCAAAGATCTTGCCAAGCAAAATCTCCACCTGATGTCACTTCCGCACGCAGATTGGGCTGCTGGCTCCTTGGTGTTTGGGATGGACAATGGCTGGCATCGCACCGTAGCATATCCCAAACTTAGCCTGTCGTTGGAGGGGTAGATCAAAATAATACGGCAATAACTATTATTCTGGTAATACTGGTAAAAGCGTGTTTTGTCGGGGTGCGTGAGCTATGATAGCTTAGTGGCCCCGCAGCTGATACAATGTACTGACTTCAAGTACCGTATTCTGATTCTGGAGCCCAACCTAGGATGTCCACCTCTAAAGACCCCACTCGGACTACAAATCGGGGTGATTTTTCTTTTTCTCCTTTTCCCACTCACCTTTCTTTCCTTCCCTCGGGCCGGTTACGCGCACCGGTATCAAGAATCACGCCACCGCTCCCCCCCTCCTCCTCTGCGGTGCGGCGGAAGTATTTTATGATACGATACCGTGCTGCCGGAAGCAAGTGAAATTCCTTGGGTACGGCAAAGAAGGGCGGGGGTGGAGTGTGAAAGAGGGGGAAGGATATGATGCCGTATTACCATATGGGAGCTCGGAGCGAGCACACTTTCGCCCTAGACGGAATGTTAGTCCACCTATGGTGCGTAGGATGCAGTACCGCGGCTCTTTAATGGGAAGACAGAGTTCCAATGGGTAGAGTAACAAGAATTCTAATTAGGGCTACGTTGGGACCATCCACTCATACCTAATGTACGATAGGCGCACGGAACAATCACCAATCCCGGCTAATCTTCACTTACAGAATGAAAAAGAAATAGCAGTACTAGAGCAGGTGCAGTGTAGGGACGCATGGTCACAGGCGATGGCTAGTAGTAATCAACATGACCTCCTTGATCAGTTTCGCTCTCTCTTCTTCTGATGTGTCCTCACCATCAGGCTTCAGTCCAATAGGGGGTATGGGACGCTGCCACAACACTTTGCACTTTAGTGCCCAGGATGTTAAACTACAGGATGCTTGCAAAGACCTAAGGGAAAGAAAGGAATGACTGAAATGAACCTTAGCAACGAAAGTATTATGCACTAAATTAGCAGCTGGATTCAATTGGGAAGGGTGAGAGAAAAAGGCCTTATACATGGTATGATAGTAACAAAACTTTATGAGGGAGTGTTATGGCACAATGCAGCAACAAGTCTATGCAAAGGTCAGGCCAGGTACTATGGTATCTAGAAAAACATACAATGGTTGGACGAGGGGGTTACTAGATGGTTAGTTGATGCACTGAGGGTGCTCTTAAGGGGAGATGGATCTGCAGATTGCCGCTATACTAAAAGATTTAAATATAGATTGACAATAGGCAAAGTAGGAGAATATAATTGGAAAGTTTAATATTTTTCAGCTTGCAGCTTTACACAATAAGTTCTTGAGTGGATAGTTGATTATCAGTGGGCTCTCTTTGCGGCGGAACACCAGTACTGTATTTGTGCGTCAAATTTGGCCAACCACTTGGCCCTTTGTGGTCCTCGCCGTAGATTCTCCTGTATTTTACGAATAAATCCCTGGGTTTAGCACAAAAAAGCAGGGGAACTTCGACGAGGGGTGCATTAAAACACACATCATGGTTCACTCACTGCGGTGCTCGTAGCACAGCCAGATATATATAAAAAAGTAATTAATGTGGGCTCTCCCTCCCTTCCGCCACCCAGCCAGTTCAGATATGATACGATACCGCATGTGTAAGTTACAGGTGACAGCGAAATTGATTTCTTTGCGGCAAGAGCGTTGAACAAAATGGAAATTCTGCGGAAATGAGAAGGGAGGGAGGGAGGGAGGGAGGGAGGGAGGGAGGGAGGGAGCAAGCGAAGGGATAGGAGGGGAGTGAGGGGAGAAGGAGGGAGAGTTAGCTATCTGTGCTGGGGTTCACTCTCAACCACACAGCATAGCTCAATTGACTTTGCAGTGTTGCACTGTGCCGTACGATACCGGGAATTCTTTTCTCTCTTTTTTTTTCTTTTTTTCTTTCTATCTTCTGCTCTTCTCTTCTGATGGATGCATGCATGCACCCATCAATCTGAGAGTTATCTACCCTAGGGTCAGGTACCCGATGCGATACACCCTTGAGAGACGCCGGTTAGTTGATTTTATTATAATATTGACGTTCCTGATACACCCTACGAGTTTTGTCAGGAGAATGGGAAAAACTAGTGCAAGTAGGGCAACTCATGGTACTGCCGGTGTCTGTACTGCTCGCCTCATTTTTAATGGCTAATATATTATAGCGCATCACACGACAAGGGAAGGGGAGGAGGTGCTATGCAATGGGGGTCCAGATCCCGCTAGCAGATGCCCATTCTCTTCCATACCTACATGCCTGCATCCCCACATTCCTCATCATACTGGAATTGGTGGTAAATTACCGGTAGAGGGTTCGTTCAGCTTGGCCTAGCTAGGAGTTATCAGTGTCGTCGCTGGGGGTTGTCGCTCGCATCATAAGATTCATAAAACCTCTTACAGATAACCTTCTTGAACTGGGTCCCTTCGAAAGGACATGTAGTGGCCAATTCTTATGTATTTTGAAGCCGCTTTCGTTAAAATTATACCTATCGGATCTCCACAAAGCCATACTCTCAGCAAGGCATAAATGTGTGGTTGAAGTTGGCCTGTAGGACCTTCAATTCCAGATCCAATTTCCTACTCTTTACAGTACACCTCAACAAGGGGGGTCAAGGACTGGGTCACCAATTCATATCATTGACTCGTGTTGGTGTCGCCTGGGCCTCTCTGCACAAATCCTCATTCAAGGGAATTGTGCTTACACCGTATGCATAGCTCCAGTTACTTGGCGGAGATGATACCGGGAGCATGCTCTAGCGGCCTAGGCTCCTCCATGTTGAGGGTTCCATTCAATTCGTTCAAGGGGAAAAAGACTTGCTTGGATCGCTGTGATGTGGTGCAAGATAAATGAGACAAATTAAAGACGTACTCGAGTATAGTTAGGGATGTTGTCTTGTGGTGCTTCTTGCGACTGTGTTGAGGTGAATAGGACAAGCCAGTGAAACCACACTTCTCGGTGACCGAGCTACTGGTATCCACACCACCTATCGCACCCCAGCCGCGGGGCAACAAATCACAATACGGCAAACTACAGTAACGCAGGGCACCCTTGCATTGGCTGGCCGCCCCCGCGCTGAACTAACTTAGCCGATGGGAAAACTTCCCCGGCTTGGGTGCTCTTGCAGGGATCCAGTTCCTTGCTTCCGAACCACTTTTCCCCAAGAAAACGCTATCACTTTATCGATACCCCCCGCCACCCCCCCCCCACCTCTAGGGGGGTCTTATGATGATCGTGATTCACAGATAATAATTCAAATACTGAAAAACGTAAAACTAATCATCCGGGCACCACCACCGTCATAACATCACCATCATTATTGATGCCGTCCAATACATGAGCTACTAAAAGCCAACAGGTATACCAGAACTTGAGCCCTCCTGAAATGAATAACTCGCTGATAAAGGAGATACCAAACACCAGGAAGAATTCCCTAAGCCCACGTAACTCGTGAAGGGGAAAACGGAAAGAAAGAGAATAAAATTATCGGCCGCCTTATGTCACATCAGAACTACCATGAATGGTGGCCCCCATCCATGATCAGATCCGCGCCTGTCATGAATGAGCTAGCATCGCTGAGAAGGAATACCGCAGCACCACTGTTATTTTTGCGTTTGGTTAGTTAAGCAAAACAACTGGCATTTAAAATCAATATTTGGGGGGAAGAGGATATACCGGTATTCCTGTGGCTTGCTCAACCTTCCAAGCATATTTTGTTTGGGCCAGTCTTCCCTCCTCTCAGGGAACTTTGTGAATAGCTCTTCAACCATCGCTGTAACAATGTAGCCCGGAGAGATGGTATTAACTCTGATACCGTAAGGACCCCATTCGGCGGCGAGATTGCGACCCAATTGCAGAACTGCCGACTTGGATGCGTTATATGCAGGGCAAATCAGTCCCTAATTCTTCCGCATTAGTGAATGCATCTGGTCAGACTGGTTAATTAGAGATGTATTTTTATTAAACTCACCCGGTTTGCAATTGTCCCAGACATTGATGCAATCATAACAATACTACCACCTTTACCCAATTTCACCATTTGCCTTGCTGCGGCTTGCGCGGTCAGGAAGGCGCCCGTGACGTTGATCTCCATCATTTTGTTGAAATCTGCCGCTGTGTATTCCAGAGCTGTGTGCTCTTCATTGATGCCTGCTGCTGCTATCAGGCCATCTAGTCGGCCATTCTCGTCGGCGATGGTCTGGACAGCTGCATGGAGTTTTGCTTCATCCCGTACATCTATTTGTCTGTAATGCAGAGAGGTCCCGAGATTATTAGTAGCTCTGGCTTGAGCTTCGTAGAACCCCGGTGATGGTTTCTCAAGGCGGTCGAGAGCGTATACTATAACACTAGTGAGATGGGGGGGTATACCACGTAGTGACAATAGGGAAAAGAGGTACAAACCCTTAGCGCCGGCTTCAAGCAGAGCTTCAGCTTGTGTTAGTCCAAGGCCTCGCGCTCCACCTGAAATTAGCACTACTCTATCTACTAGATTGAACTCCGGAAGACGCTTATCGGATCCCAGCAAGCCCCTTTCACTGCCTTCAGATGTTTTCCCAGCAGCCTTAGGGGTCGGCACTGGTGTTCCTTTCGTGTTCGAAGAAGATGATATCTGTCTAGTGACAAGTGAAGCCCCCAATAGGGGTAGCCTTCGCGGGGTCAATGCTCCACATTGTTGGCGTAGGCTGCGAGCCAAATTTGAAGTGATACGAAAGCTAGAATTCATGGTAATCGTTCTTTTGGAAGGAGGCGGTAGGAGTTGCTGGTGGAAAAGAGCAGGTGTTTGGGCATGCCTATTTATGCCTGGAGGGGGCAGGAGAGAGCACTATTACTAGAGGCGGGGTAGTCGATTACTATACCCTCCGGGGGGTAGTAGCAGTTCGCATTCAAGCTAAGCAGAAATAGCTAATGAGGTGGGGTGCATTCCGCTCGAGTGCAGTGCTTGTGTGACAAGAATTTCAATTAAAGTAATGAGCGAGATACAGTACTTTTTGCTTATCACTCACCCACAGGTTCAGAACATACCCTTGATATCTCCGTGGTCGCTACAGGTGGAAACGAATAGCACTTACCCCTCCCACCTCCTTGAGCCCAACTAGGCCCATTCCTCTCCGGTTACCGTAGCTAGGCATAGTATAGTATCCAAGGCCTTTCCATCTCTGTCCTCTTAATACGATCCACCTTTTCGGGGGAGCACAAGAAGGGGCTCAGACCGCAATAACTACTCCTCTGGTGTTTCCCAGTCCCAGAAATAAGACGTGGGAGTTCGCCAATTGCAACATTGAGCGTCCATGCATGTTGTACGCATCAATTCACCCACGTTTCTAACCTAACTCAAGAAAATACCCCCCTGCTGTTTTAACAGCCAAGTGGGAGCTTAGTAGCAAAAGAAATGTACCGACATGTTTTCTATAGAAAATTCTAATTTCCAATTGGTTACCGGAAACAGCCTCCACAAATCCCATCCTCCGAACTCTGATAGTATGAGACGCAGCTATAGGGGCTTTGGCATTGTGAAGTTTTCAATTTCTATTCACTGCCCTAAATGCGGGTACAAAGGCCTGAAGCTAGTCTACCTCATTGCTATGCAGAACCCTATACGGTACAAATTCGCTATCTCAGCTTGGATTCTCACTTCATACTCCGGAACTCAGACTTTCAGATTTTGTGGAGCAATTCCTGTAGCCCGAAGTTTAACTACGTGAATCTTTGGGTTAAACTTTGTCAAGGGGAATTATTGGAGAAATTTTCCCATTCTTTGTCGCTAGATAGGTGCGAATTGAAATTAATGCTCAAATGGAAAACTAGAGGTACATTTCTTTTGTTACCACGATTCTACAAGTACTGCACAGTACTGGTACTATAACCAACCAGATCGATCCACAGGGGCTTGGCCTTCCATCGACTTTTATGATAGTAGTAACTTCCTATTAGTAATCTCTCGAACCCCCATCGAAAACCCTCCACCGGCGATCGAGAAAGGATATAGTAGACAATCAATTATTGGTTCGTTGAACCATCTCTTGCTATTCCCGGATGTTCGAATTGAGGTGTCCCGGGAGCGGGAGAAGAACTAGGGCGCTGGTCTGTCTGAAGCGAGCCCACTCGGCTAAGTATTTTCCTGCACGTCACATGAGCGTGCCCATTACACTGCATGAGAAATGCGCCATCTGAATTCGAGCATTTCAAGCCTCAACGCTTATCTACCGAAAACCAACGTCCCACCAAACCATTCCGGCATTTCCGTTTCAAGAATTCCGGTCAAGTGCTCGAGTACCGTAGTACAGTAGGAGTGCAGATTGACTCCGCCGGTGCGTTCGTGGGGTTTCATTAGTGTCACGAACACCTTCTGCCATGCTTTTCCTAGCCACTTCACGGTTCGCCGCAGCAGCTTTAAAACCTGCTCGGGCCGCCCATTTCTGTCCCCGATACTTACTGTTTACCGCACTCGACCGGAATCCCAGTACGGGGAAGGCGTATCTCACAGGAATACGGGGCCCTGGCAGCGAGTGAGCTATCCCGCGGCAAAACATCTGATTAGTTATCTTATGGAGGCGTCCAGACTAGGGGTTGAAAAGCGTTTATGCAGGTTTTTCGGGTTGAAGGACTTTGGCTACTAGTTTGGCATATCCGCTCGAGACTTGGCACCCGAAAAACACTCTTCGGTCTCAGGCCTAAATGCCTCTATTGTCTCAACTAAAAAAAGCTCAACTCCCCTAGCTATCCGAGGTAGGATTTATAATGTCTAAATGTCATATTATGCCTCGACTGCTCTAGTAAGTATTGATACTCAATATGTACAATGTTCAAAGCAGCCTCTTCCCACCCGGTTGTAGGCTTTTCTTTGCTCTAACTGCAGTTATCAATGCTACAATCTTCAATGCAGTTATTTACACTATTAGCCCTATGTTGGAATATTGTTGGAACCAGCCTTGGGGATCTGAGGGAAGTAGGTCAATCCCAAAAAACAACACGCGCTAAAAAGCTAGCACATTCTCTATTGGGGGATGGCCTCTTTTGAGGAAGACCTCTTGTTTAGGGTTGTTGATGCCGAGATAGGCGCTAGGAGACGCTGTTGCCGCCGATCCATAGAAAGGCCGCTGATGATAATCTGCCTAACCCACCGACCGAATTCCTTATTGAGGCACGATATCCAGGCCAGGGTGGCACAGTTCTACTGTATACAGGAGAAAGCTCCCCGTGGCACCAATAAGAGAACAGACTTTGATGTCAGAGTGTTAATTTTTCGAGCCATCGGTATCAAAGCGTCCTGGGGTGCGACACAAAAAGACCCGGAATGAGTGAACCTCGCGCCAAGGTGTCCATAATTCCCCCTTTGGATCGAGGGGGGGGGGGATCACGCGAAAAAGCTGACCCTCAGCGGCTCGCTGGGACAGATGAAAATAAAAATAAAGTAGACCTTACTAGGAGAGGTACCCCACGCTCTAATGTTAGGTTCAAGCACCCTAGTTCTTACTGTATTATGCACGCTAGTAGGGAAATGCACACGACACAATACCCCCATAGCTTTCATATTGGATGCTGACTGGATTTTCCAAAGTCCTATTCGTAAGGGGAGGGTAGCCTTCACAGTGAAACTGTACTTGAAACTGCACCTGCCCATCTTGGACGATTGCGTGCACTCCAGTACTGAGGGACAAGATATACCTGAAGAATTGGGGAAAGTGGAATTTCTTTGCCCCAATCACTAAATATAAAAAAAGCAGTCGCTGACTGAATTGATGAAAAGGATATACTAGCTTTCAAAAACTAACTGCAGTTCTAGTGAACATAACCCCATCAAAGTGGCCGGAGAAACGTCTATGACACGAATGTTGTTTTTTTCACCATTTCCCTCGTTCTTCAAGAACTTTCGGGGTCAAAGTAGCTTTCGGGATTCCATCACCCCCCCCAGGGCGCTCCGGCACAAAGACGATCGCAAAACCACATCCGCAAGCTAGTAACTGAGAGGGAGCCAACTTGCCAACATATTTTACATGTTACCCAAAAACAAAATTCCCCTCCAGGGAAAGTTCCGAGCCCGCCTCAGACGGCTGTGACCTGTCCACTTCGCTGGAAAGAATAGTATTAGCCATCCGCAGATGGTCATAAGGCGCATTTTGAAAGCGCCAGAGACTTGCCCATCCTTGATTGTAAGTAACGAAATGCGCCTTCCATGATAGGCGCCTAAGAGAAGGGTGGGTCCCCTTAGTTTTACCCAAAGCCCCCCCTTCTATATTGTATCGCGAATATTGGCGTGACCCGCAATTCTGGTTTAGGAGACGGGCGAGCATTGATGAGGAGAGAGTTCCAACAAACTTTTCCACAAAAAGTTCTTGGATGGTCGCTGAGACATCGGCAGTTTTGTCGAGTGATCTTCCATGATCGGATCAAGCAATGGCTGTAAAGTACTGCGGCGCCCAGCGATGAGGAGTGCCTAGGCGCTGATTTCCTTCCCCTAGTCCCATGACCCAATTGAAAAGCCTCGGTTATGTGGAAATAGTAAACCAAATGAACAGGCTTCAGCTACAATAAAACCACTAGAATTTCATGAGGTTCCTGTACAACCCCCCGAGAAGTGAAAGGCTGGCAAAGCCCTCTTTTTTCTAAGGGTGTCTGTGTCAATATTCCCCATAATACACTCAAAAGGGCTAAAGCTACTATTACTCAAACGCGCGTAGATGAAAGGCAAACAAAGCAAACAAGTTGGGGGTCGAGCGCGTTCCGTGAGGGCAATTAACCATTCTGCATTACGGGCCGATCTGAATTTCTCCCCCAAGATCACTTCCCTAAATTCTCGCTCTCTGTGCATAGTGCTATAGGAGCTATCGTAGTCAGTCAGGCGGACCGGGATGCTGGGGATGTCTCCACGCGATGAGGTGGAAGCTACCCATCTTATTTATCTATCAACTCAGCGCACAGCGTTCAGCTCATCCAAGAAAACCGCGATTCTCCCATAGGGCTTAAAGAAGCTACTCACTGCCGGACTCACCCTATATCCTATGACTCAGCTCCTCGTACTCCCTGTTTCTTACAACTCTCCAGGCCTTGAGCACCATGAACCAAAGTCAACATAGAAGGATTGGCATGCTGACCGGTCACTCCGGGTTTGCAGAAGGTTTTCCTACGCTCGAGCTAACCGAAGGTATGGTTACCAGCCCGAGCCATTTCCTATTATCTATAGTCACCAATCAAGCCACTTTGACGCCCTCCCTCTTATCCCATAACGGTAGTGTATGAGTGCACAAAGAGCGATAGACTACGAGTGATCCAGCATGACTGTAGCCCCGCAAGTGCAGAAGACATCAAGGGCAACAATGGCAAAGCAGTCTCCAAACGAGGCATTCTGCCTATCTATCCCTTAGATTAAATCTGGCTCTCGTTGGGTGGAAATTTTTATGTTAAGTGTCTATTCTCCCAAGAAGTGTTGGCAAACATTGTTTCAAACTTCAGGGGAGCTTTCCATTATTCGGTGCGATACGCATACATAGGTGCAGCCACAGCCCCATAAGTAATCGCCTGGTTCAACAGAAAGGAGAGGGTGGGGGGGCCGATTGGGGATGCCGGAGGAGAGAACACCCCCCTTGCGGTCTCCCTCGCAGTTGACGGTGGTTCGGGGAAGTGCGTTCAACGATATCGAAGGTGTTAAGTTAATTCGTTATTGATGCTCCGATACGTTCGGGAGCGCGGCATGAGTCACCATACAATCCAGGAATATCACGGGGAGTTCTTTTGGTTTGTTGCATAGTTTGTAAGGAAGCTTCTTTATGTTTGTGCCCCGCCTATCACCATGAAAGCATTTGGGGAAGCGGAGGCATACATAGAGGAACGGGGAGATGTGTGGAGGAGATGGAAGTGTGTGGTGATAAGGAGAGTGATTAAGCTACGCTCATTATGTTAGTATACACTTTTGTTATTTCTTTTGGTGTTCGAGGGGGGGACCAGATCAGGAGAGTGATAGCCGAGTTTATGATCACCTTTCTTGCCCCTCTAATATACTGTGTAATTCGTTAGTCGCACCACTGCGCCGATTTACAGCCTCCCCTTTTGCTATTTACTAGGAAAGGGTGCATGTCGGGTCTCGTACTTTTATAAGCCTTTCCCTCAAGGCTGGAGAGAAAGAGCAGCTGAGGAGTCCAGGTCTATGTCAATGTACTGGCTAAACCAGGAAGCACAAAGTTCTGGATAAAGGGCCACTTTATTTCCACCACTTATCCTGAGCTTCACATAGTTCAGGATCTGCTGCGTGCCTTACTCGCAGAAGACGATAGGGCGGGGCAATCAGAACTTAGGGTGCTTTACAGTTTAATCCCTGAACTTTTATGTCTGGCTTGTCAGAAATATGCTTACAAAAACCGGTCCCTTTGCGAAGCCAATTTCCTGCACTATTATTATGATAGTATTATCATAATAATAATATTATTATTATTATCGTATGATACCTAGATTTAATAATATGGAGCCCCTGTGCTCATCTACTAATCTAAATAATAGCCTACCACCTTAGGGTTCAGGGAAACACATATTTAGTCATATGATATCTATGCTTTTTCTCTAGCCCGTGGGCCTTCATAGACCGGGATGAGCTTTAGCGAACCCAGCCCGCCCACGATGAGCACTTCTCAGATCACACACTCCTGTGGAGTTGTGGTATGATATGAGTGAGTTGATGGCCGGCAAGGGGGCCCTTATAGTATAATAATATTTCATATTATTGCACTACTAATAGGACAATAATAGCAATAAATACACACGGATTTCCTAGCCCAGCGCAGCCTACCAAATCGCACGGCAATGAAAGTTAAACCCCGGTATCAAATAATGAAAGCGCATGCAAGGAACTATATACCATCTTATAACCATGAGACAATACCACAGGCGATGGCCTGTATCCAACCCCACTACGACGTTCCATCTATGCAGAACAAAGTGTTGCGAACTGTAAATGGAAAGGCAGCCCGAACCCTGTTGTTTACTTGATATTCACTGAGCCCTAATGCTGGCTCCATTGCAGTGAGCACTACTAAGACGCCCACTAACTCAATGTGTATTTGCCGATAAATCAACAAGCAGTTCCCCGAGCTCTCCGCCCTTTATCGACCTGTTCCCGTCGTCTTTCTTCGTCCTCCTGGACCTGCCTCCCCGCCCTTTCCTACCCACATCTACAAGCTCTTGCATAAACCCATCTTGGGCTATGAAGGGCCTATTGGGGTTAAACCCTCCAGTTTCTTGTTTTGGTGTCCTTCCGCCAGTCCAGACTTCACCAGCATGGTCACTTACGGGATCATATTCCCGTAACCGTCGCCAAGACATCGTCTCTTCGAAGAGTGACTCGCAGCGTTGGGTGGCCCTATCTAGGCTAGGTAGCGTGAAGCCAGTAAAGGCAGCAACACCGAGGACTTGGCTCCAATCCCGATTCTTTACCGCTAACATACGCTTTTCGGCGTTCAGCTTTGAGGTGGCAGGCGAGCTGTGGGAAGGTCGTCGGCGGCCGCGGCGGGGCATCTCTGAACTCCCGCCGTACCCTGGGGTTTCGCTCTTGTATTCGGCTCCTTCTTCTCTCTTCAAAACGCCTGGTGAGTCGTTCTTCTTAACCTTCCTCTCTTTCGCGGTATTAGGAGTTGACTGCCCATTTGAATCAGTCCCATCCTCCACTTCGCTAGATAAGGTTTTCACCATACTCCTAACATAAGGCTCTCGTTCAAAATAGAGGCCTGTCAATAGCCCATCAAGCTTAGAAATAATATTTCTAACCACCGGCTTCAGCATGCTCTCCGAGAGTTCATCGTCAACCGACGGCTCCAGCCCCTCTTGTTTCCTGCGCCCTATCTTCTCCTTCGAAGTTCTGAGGAACGCTGCCATGAGGGTACTTTCAAGCATTTGCGATGGCTCTGGCTCCCTCCTATCTTTCTCGGCATAAGTGGCTTTGTCATCGTGATAATACTTCCTAGGCCCGGATTTTAATAGCCCCACGGCCGCATATGTGTGGTCAGCTTCCCGGGGAACAGTCTCGGGAGGAAGGGGCCAGGCGGTCCAGTGAGGGGTGATGAATGGGCCTGCAAGCTGTCTTTCTTCGGCGCCTGGCCCCTCGGCGAGTTTTCGACGTTTGTTGGGTTGTCTGTAAGGTGTAGAGGCTGAACGCTGTTGACGATTTATAAGATGGGCGGAATAGAGATGTTGTGAAAGAGAGAGATGGTGTTCTTGTTCGAGGCTGGCCAAAAGCGCTTGATACGGCCTGACTGAGGTTGCGGTGTCTCCTTTATCGCCCCAACGGTGAACACTGTCGGTATCTGAACCCTCGTCTTCTTCCTCCGATGCATAAGCAACAGGTTCCAGGGAGCAGGCGTTCTCTCGCGCCAATTGCCGGTCTGGACTTTGACTCCCAGTCTGATCTTGCTGTTCATGCGCCCCTTCGTCTTCATCGTCACCATCAAAATTCGGGCTGGAGGGACCGAAAATCGAGAATGGTCTAGAGCGGGACATGGTTGTTTTTCTTGTGGGGGAGAAGAGAGTTAAGACGTGGGGGAGGAGTGGTTTAACGCGACCTTCAGTCTCAACCGTTGCCGTAACAACGCACCAAGCCTTCAGAGCCGCATTTCACCAAGAACACGTGCTGTTGGCTCTGGTACTCGAGGCGAGGCACGACATTGGACAATGCAAATCGGCGTCCAACTCCAAAATTTAATATGGCTGACTTCAAAAACCCCCAGCCCAAGAACCACAGCTCCTAAGCCCAAAGTTTCCGTAAAAGTGTTTACCTTGCGATTGTATAGGAAATGATGCATCTAAAGGAATTTTCAACTATCATAGCCCCGAGGCTAGGGTTATTCGCCAGCTACCATCTTTGGCTAAGAAGGTAAGGTTCTTCCCAACGCTCTCCATTTGTTCGTTTAGGTATAAGAAGAACACAAAGTGTTGGTATCACAGCACGGGAACTGAACTTCCCAGGAATATTAGAGTAGGACACACAAAATGGGTTCAGACTATGTATTCTCTCTTCTAATCGTCCTGCTTTTTAGAACCGTTACTTCCCTAAGTATTATACATCTACTTATCTAATGCTACATACAGCACAGTATCTCCATCGCCACACCTACTTTATGCGAGCATCGTGAATGTGGTTGAGGGCTCGAAGAGCCAATTGCAGGTCATGAATCCTCACTCATCAAATTAAATCCTTGCCACCAGAGCATTAGGAATCGGTCGGATGATAGCAGCTCATCACTCCTGCCACTAAATGTCACACCAGATATGTCTCGATAATGGCTTTGCTCCAAAGACTGGTTTTCATATCCCCCTTCTGAGAGCTGAGAGGAACTACTAATATGCTCGGGAGAGCATTTTTAGTAGACTCTTCCTACGAGGTAGGCGTGTTGGTATTGTCGCTGTCAACCAAGTTAGATGAGCCGCCTGGGCCGCTTGTGGCCCACCTCGCACAGCTTTTTTCGCTAATGCAGGGACAGAGGCTTAGAAGTTCCTGGGGGAAGTTCGCTATATGGTGATTGTGGTATTATGAGTATGAAGATATACTAAATTCTAATAGTACAAGCATAAGCACTCGCGCTTATGTTTGCGTATACTGTAATTATGTTCCGCACAATCGGAGGGGTACCCAATCCCGGTCTCGCATTATGGTGGTGGTCATCCGAGAGCAGGGCTATGATTCGGGGTGAAAGCGCTGGGCGTTAGGTGTCTATTGCAAAGTGACTAGATGTGCTTTGGGGAGGGTGGGATGGCATGCTTAGAGGGCAAACTGCTGAAGGGGGTCCAGGTGGCTTGAGTATAGTATGCTAGCCCGGCAGAAGCATGGGTCGTTGGGTGGATCTTTCACGCTGTTATAATGATAGGCGTTTTAACAACTTATGCCTCACGCGTTTCAATTAGTTGGATTACATTGTAGTTGTGCCTCTTATGGGAAAATTGACCTATAAATTTCGTGATGCTGGTGATACCTGATGCTGAAGAATATGGGCAGCGAATATTATACAGTAGAAAGGAAACCCCCTACTTGTAGTATGGTGCCAGCACCTTAGAACCAAGCCTCAGCGCCACCCACCCGCAGCGCACAGCCACATTTTTTGCCAAGCTGCCCGCCACTGGTTGGTCCTCAACCCCATACTCAACTAACTGACAAGCTTCACTAACACCATGCGGAGCTCAGACGTTTAAGCTTCCACACATCACCTGAATTGACTTCCACCCCCCGAAGTGATTGGTCTCGTTTCTAGCTTTCCTAGGGGCTAAGGTAAGCTCATTTTTGTGCCTTCCTCCACCGTGCTCCGCAGATAATCGTTTACTGACTTCAACTCAAATGCGGTAGCTACAACGATGTCCACACAAGGTCGCAGTGCAAGACGGATACCATCCCTCCCCCTGACAGATGCCTCTACTTTAGCTTCATCCTCAACGCTCGCTGGCTCCATATACCCGCCTTCGCACATCGCCCCCTCCTCTGCCGGCTCCCACTCAACTCCCTCCTCATGGGGCCGTGGAACACAAATGTCTAGGAGGTCTGGAGGATTTTTGCTTGATGGCAGCGGTGTAGGAAGTTTGGAAGGCGGAAGGTATTCAACAAATCCCGAGCGCGAGCGTGGTCATCGGGAGAGAGGCGTCGGATACGAAAGAGAGCGTTCAACGCAGAGCAACAATTACCCAGAATCGAGCACTGCTCATTCACGACCTCAGAGCAGACGGGAGACAGAGGGACGGGACACGGTAGATTTATCGGAATTTCCGACACACAGTTCCGAAGCCGGCCCAGCAAGAATTATCTCCCTCGCTCTGGGGCTTAGCGAAACGAGACGAAGAGGCGCAAATCTGCGAAGCGTGTCCAGCAGTAGACGTTTACCTGACATCCTGGATGAGAGGGAAACTAGCAACGATATTTGGAACGGGCGGGGGCTAGGGCCAAGATCTCAAGCAGGAAGTCATGTGGATTTTGCGAATGTTGGAGGAAAGGCTCACGCAGCCTCACCTGCGAGCTTTCTTGGTACCGATGCTAATGGGCGGTCCGTTTCTGCTGGCACGCCCAGCGCCCTTGGACGTCAATTGCCTCCGCTAAACCCTTCGATAACCTCTCCCCCGCCGCCGGCGGGTGGCGCTACTGGCAAGCAAAGCTTCTCGCCGGTTTCACCTCTACCTTTACCGCCGCCTACAGCTCCATATCAGCAATTGCAGTCAAAGCGTAGTGCTTTGGCTCAACACCAACAGCAGCTGAGAGAATTCAGAGAGCAATATCAACCCACCGAAGCTACACTTCAGAGAGCTCTCAAAGCAAAACAGCAGTTAGAGCTTTCGTCACTATATAAGAGGCTTCTCACGATATATCCAACGCAAGACCTTTTGCTTTCGGGCAGCTCCACCCATGGTACACCAAACAAAGGGGATACTACGGGATCGTATTCCTGTGAGAGAATCTACAACCCGTTGATGGCAATCAGAAATAAGAGATTCAGAAACCGTGAGAGAATTAAGCTAGAGCTGTCATCATGGGACGACCCAGGTGCTGTTGAGCAGTGGATCGAGGACCTCGCGGTAGCTATCCATGAGCACCTGGAAGATGGCAAAATTGGTCTCCCAAGGCTTCCCCCTCCGCCGCACCCCAGCGGCAAAGTGGACGAAAAGAAAAGGGCACGGGTGGACTGGGTTATTAGCCCTCAAGAGCTGCTGGCTGATTTTTATTGGATGGAGGAATCGGAGAGGCTTTGCATAGAGCAAACGCAGCGGGCAGGAGGTAAAATCGAAGAAAAGAAGCAAGAAGGATGGAGAGAAAGCCATTTGAGCTTGAAGGGTTTGATTGATAGGGAGGAGAGAAGAGCAAGAAGTCCTTCTCAGGTTAGAAAGAGGAGTATCCGTGATCTGGATGATATAGAGAGCAGCGATGATATTGCAAGAGACGTAGGTGATAGCTCGAAGAAGCGGTCGAAACCCGTTTTTATGGAGCGAGGACCCTCTTTACAGTCTGGTATACAGCTAGAAGATGACGTGGGATACCACAGCGCATATTCATCTCAGGACAGTAGCCACAGCGACGAGAGTGAGGGGATTTACGGTAACGAAATGTCCGGGGCAGGGATTGATGGTGATATTGATCAAAAAGCGGAGAAAAGACACAGTAAAAGAAAAAAGCTGGGAAAGATTATTACGGGTACTAAGCCCGGCCGGAGAAAGAAGGCGAAAAAGAAGAGGATCAGTGACACCCACGTTCTAAGTCCGGAGGAAAAGCGGAGACGGCAAGAACAAGAGGAGATGGAATGGATGGTGGAGATGGGGGACAGGCTCCCAGGTCCCAGGAGAAGCTATTCTGGAGACGAAGATGCCGATCCCGCCACTGCTTTGGCGCTAGCAAGAGCTGCTGCTGATCAAACCGCCGGTGTGAGAAATGTCGGGACGGGGGTAAGTTTACCGACCACACTCGGCGGGAGCCGAAGTAGCCTAGAGCCCTTTGGCCCTACGGGAGTGCCGTTAGGCAGGAGAAGCCTTGATTTCGGAGAAATCGTTGTCCCCAGCATCGCGATTTCATTAAGTCCACCAAGGGTAACTTCTAGGGGGGAGGATGAGGATATGGACTTAAGAGGGAGGACTAAAAAGAAAGACGAAATGGAAGGAACAAGGGATGAGAAGAGGAAAGCCAGCCCTACGAAGAGGTTACTCGAGAAGAGTATGGAAGCTATGGGGCGAGAGAGGGAGTCAAGCTATGATGATAGGCGCAAAGAGAGCATGGATAGTGATAATGGAAGGAAACTGAAAGACAAGGATGGGTCGACAATGGGTAGAGTCAAGAGCAGGGTTGAAAAGATCAGAAGCGAGGTTGCTAAAGTTGAAGACTTTATCTGGAGGAGAGATGCAGAAAAGGGCGGTTCGGCCTTGTCAAGCCCTACTGGGTCAATCTTTGCGGAGGCGGAGAGTTCAGGCTATAGAAGCGAAGATGACCGGGGAAAACTTGCGAGGGAAAGCACATTCTCTGTATCGGAAGCCGAGGATGAGGGCCGGGGGTCTAGGGGCAAACGCGGGAGGTCGCCACTGGAAGCTCTTGAAGGGCGTGCTCTTAGACCCTCAAGATTCGGCAGCCATTCCTCAACATCGGCATTACCAACCATCTCTAAGATAGGCATCAGAGACGGTTATACAGAAGTGTCGTCAGACGAGGAGGGAAGGAGGCATAGAAACCAAAAACTTAAAGCCAACCTAGAGCCAGCCCGGTCACATATCTCACGAGACCCATCGCCGGCACGAGCAGTCAATATCAAATCAATCGGTGATAGAAATGGAGTGAAAGGTGGAGCGATAGCTCAAAGAAGCAACGAGAGCAATGACCCAAGACTAGAAAGAAGGCTCCCGATCATTCGGAATAGTGATGGTAAGGAGACGGCTATAAGCAAACAGGAGCTGATCAGGGCAAGAGCATATCTACTGGCTTCTGGGGTGGTTGCTCGGGGGATTACTTCCAGGAGGGCTGGAGCAAATATCCCGGGTAGAATTTCGAATAACAACGATGGTGTTGGAATCGTGGTACTGGCCAAACAACACATGCATTCCACTGATGTCGTCTCTCGCGAGATCACCAGCGCGGAAGAGGAGTTCGTCGAGAAATCCAGGGTGTTTACCACCTCCACGGTCGTGGAACTTAAGGGACTAGTTGATAACATCAAGTATGAAATTGAGACTAGACTTGCAACTATGCTTGGGGAGGTTGCCGATGGAGCCGATGAGCTCAATGGGGAGTTGACTACGAAGTGCACATTGGCGGTGAAAGCAGTAAACGACGATTTGTCGAATGTGATGAGGAGGAAGCGAAGGAAGTTTAGATGGATCAGGAGGGCCGGATACGTGATGCTCGAGTGGGTGGTATTGGGAGTTATGTGGTGGGCCTGGCTGGTAGTTGTCATCGTCCGACTTTTGAGGGTTATGGTCACTGGGGTAGTCCGTGGAGTTCGTTGGATACTATGGATTTGACGTTTCTTCCTTTCCCTCTTCCGCGTTTTTTTGTTTTTTTTCTCGTTCTTCATTTCGTTTTCCCCATGGGAGCGAGGCGTTGGGATAGTGCATTTCCCCTCATTCCTGATTTCTATTATCCCCAATGGTGGTTTTTTCCTCATTGATCGGCAATAGGTCGTCTGTTGCTTTTATTTCTTATTTGGTATCGGTGTTCTGCGGGCATGTTCGCTGCTAGTCTTTTCTAGACAGATTTGCGCTCGAACAGCTTCTTTATATATCTGAACGCGGCGAAAAACCAGCGACAGAAAACTTCAAAGTCAGAACCACTCCTAACCAATTACCTCTGCTAGGTTACCTGCAGTAGTTACCTCGCTTGTATTTACTCAAGTGAACATAACTCGACACTCGAAACGGTTTCCCCAAACCTCTCGAATAGGATACACGCGCTTCCTACTATAAAGGTGAGGTTTCTATGGGAGCAACAACCACACAGGTCCAAAAATATCATGGTCGACTACAAAGGATAGGTTGGACTACATGAGATTTTAAGAATACATAAAGAATTGGGGAACCCGCAAATTCAAATCCGACCTCCAGGGTTTAACACTTTGTCACTAGCTGATCGGGGAAGACTTATGCTAGGATGGTGCCGGTCAACCAAAACCTGCTACGGTATCCACCCAAAGCTCCCGGTAAATTAGTGCATGCCGAATTACTGGCAGTCAAGAGGGAACTTTAAAAATAATTCCTCTGGTAACTCTGCAGAGAATCTCCTGGCTCTAACTATCGGTATAACACAATCATCACTTCGTGCGTGACCTTATGTGAAATCAAAAGCCATAGACCAGTTCTAATCTACTGCTTAAATAATTTTGCTGGGGGAAATTTTATTATACATACCTTGCCAAGAAGAGACTGTTCACAATTTAGAGATTTTGGATCAGCTAGCCCCGGAAGCAAGTTTTGGTTCCCCAGAACTATCATGCGAACTCCAGCGAATGCCGGTACTCGAGTACCGTATGGTGACAGTCTTGGGAGAAAGGTGTGCAAGCCACATATGATAATTTATCCATCAGCCACGCGCCACGCATCACCACCCCTCTCTGCTGAAACCCGAAGAGGTTCGATTGACGAGTAAATACACCAAACTGTCCTCAGAGAGAAGAATAAAATTAAAAAAAGAGCGCACGCCCGCGTACTCAACTGCCATCATCTCTAGTGCATCGGGGACCTTTTGGTAAAAAAATTTCCCCGCCTCCACTCGCACTTAGTCTTGCCGCCCCCCCCCCATCTTGTTCTTCACCATCCCACCAGCTTAGTTCCTACCATCTCTCCGCTCCTAGGAGATTTCCCCCGCTCTTTCACCCCCCTTTCGCCACACAAAATGCCCCTCCATGGACTGCAGCACCAGTCGCGGTCTCACTCGAATACGCACACCCCCGAAACACCCGGAGCAGGATCCGCGCTAATTCAAGCTGCTCAGACTCTGACTGGAATTGGTCAACCAAATGCTGCCTCGTCTGCAATTAGCCAACAACAACCGCAGCAGCACCTACAGCAACCCGGCGGTAGCGGCGGCGGTAGCCTCCGTGTACAAACATCACAAAGCAATCTCACTTCTAATAGTGGTCCAGGCAGTGGAGTAACACCTATATACTCTGGGTCCACAGTCTCTGGGGGTGCTCTCTCTAGTGCCTCTACAACTGGGTTGAGTTTTAGCAACAGGGACCCGCCATCGTCATCCCTTGATCAGCAGAAGAAACCCACAAACTTGGCTTTTCAATTGCCGTCCCCAACGAAGGGCGGCAACCAAGGGGACCTTTACAATTCTCCTCAAGAACTACACTATCCGCATCATCCAAGCGATCCCACCCAAGCCCCACAGCTCTCTTCCTCTGGCCCTTCCTCTCAGCATCAGCCACAACAGCAGCAATACCAGGCATATCATTCCTCTCAGCCTCCGTCCAATACCAGCTCAAGGCCCCAACCGCACACAACCGCAACTGCACCAGGTTCAGTTCCGAGAATTAACGATCCATTGCAACAGCAGCAGCCCACAATGCATCGAACGGGCACCACAAATTCATCGCTCAGTCACTCCTCCTCCAAGTATTCCCCGCAACTGAACACTTCTTCATCTTCGGCTTCGAACAGAGACAACTCGGCCGTATCCGCCGGGGGGGACCCCGGTCGGAAATACACTCACCCTGGAGCTCTCACACCGACTTATCCATCGGCATCACAGCATTCATCGTCGCATTCTCATTCTGGCGCTGCACATCTAGGTATGGGCTTGTCGGGGCTTACCTCTCCGGCGACTTCAACGCGGGAACGAGAAGAGAATGCGGTTGGAGCTGTGGGAAATGGGAAATGGATGAGTCCTTGGAGCCTTTATGCATTGGATTGGTGTAAAGGGCAGCCTACAAATGGGGGGTATGGAAGGGTCGCGATTGGGAGTTACGCGGAGGACAGCCACAATTATGTGAGTCTCTCCTCTTCCTTATTGGCCTCGAGACTTTTGCTAGCAGGGGAGCTGGTGCCATCTTCGCCTAACCTCATTTTGGGCTTGACGTGGATGTTCGAGTTCTGCGTCTTAGAATAGTCTAGGTTGCGCGGAGGGATACTCCCCTGCTACGGTCAATCATGGAGTTTTGGCGGGGTGGCTTGAGCAATACTTGCCGGATGATCTTGCTGACTCGAGGTAGATACAAATTCTTGACACTCGACTTGCTTCGGTCCCTGGCACACATTCAGATACCCCTCCACCCGCTCCAACTCTCGAATTTCCCAAAGTGGCTGAAGCCTCACACACTTACCCCATAACACGAATTTTGTGGGAGCCTGCCGGTTCAACAAAAGCGTCGACCGAACTTCTAGCTACCTCTGGTGACCACCTTCGCTTGTGGTCACTCCCGAATAACCCATCAACAGGTTCTTCTAACTCGACGACTCCACAAGGGAATTCCATCACTCGGTCCAGCACTTTCCACACACAACCCATCCAGAAGCTAACCCCTCTAGCTCTTCTATCTAACAGCAAGTCTACTGATTTTACCGCCCCTCTTACTTCTTTGGACTGGAATCCTCTCTCACCCTCCTTGATTATTACTAGCAGCATTGATACCACTTGCACTATTTGGGACATCCCAACCCTTACCGCAAAAACCCAATTAATCGCTCACGACAAGGAAGTTTTCGATGTAAGATTCATGAGTGGCTCTATAGACGTATTCGCGAGTTGTGGTGCCGATGGGAGTGTCCGGATGTTTGATCTGAGGAGTCTGGAGCACAGCACAATTATATACGAGCCTGGAGCAGGTAAGGGTTCAGGAGCAGATACCAACACCAGCTCCAAGGAAGATGGAGGATCACCGGTCGGTGGTGCCGGAGCAAGCCCCCCACCCTTGTTACGATTAGCAGGTTTGAACCTTTCCTCACACCTTAGTAGTATATCCTAACACCACCATAGCGTCGCCACACGATCAACACCTCATCGCAACCTTCTCACAAGATTCAAACGTAGTACGAATACTGGACGTCCGTCAGCCAGGCCAGGCCCTCATCGAACTGAAAGGTCACACAGGCAGCGTAAACTGCATAGAATGGAACCCGACAAAACGAGGGATCATTGCAGGAGGAGCAGACGACAGCCTAGTCCTGATTTGGGACCTAGTCAACAACACGACCTCGCAATCCACGGGATCTAACGGTACCAGCGTAACACAGGAGAAGATCCCTGTGGCGTCGTGGAAGTGCGATTATGAAGTGAATAATATCAGCTGGAGTCCGACGGGTGCGGGCGCTAGTGGTGGGGGAGGGGGGGTTGGAGATTGGTTGGGGGTACTTGGCGGAAGGAGTATTTGGGGAGTTAAAGTATAGTTGTTTTTTTTGTTGCCCGTTTGTTCATGTGAATTACGCAGTGTTTTTATGATATCAAAATTTTATCTCTTTTCTTTTTCTAACCTTTCGAGCTGTGGGGTTCGAGTAGTTTTTCAACATCAAATTTCCCCTTTTTTCTTTTATCTGCCTACTTTCCGTTTTCATCAGCATGGGATGCTTTTGTTTGGGGGGTAATTTGTCCTTTGTCTTTCCTCTTTATGATTGTCGTGTGCGTGCGTGCCGGATGTGAGGACCAAGCCATCTTTGAAAAAGAGATTGGGATGTTTCATAATCCGCTCTCCTTGTCGCCGTTTTCTAGATTCCCATTGCTATGAAGTACACCGAGATCTCTAGCCTAGAGTAGCTGTGGGAAGTTATTACTTATTCAGAAAACTGGTACATTATATCATAATATTATGTTTTCTCCTAGCCACCAAGTAGCTCACTTAACCAAAAGAAATAGGTACCTCATGATTGCGACATCCCAGTGGCAAGGGTTTAACCCACCCAATCACCCTATACTCGTGTCGCCGGACCGCAGCTGCATTTCTTTCTTCCGGTAAAGGTATGTTAACACCAAAGCAAACCTAGTCCCTTCGTAGGCAAGGCCATCATCACCCTGACTAGTTCGAATATCACCTGTTAAAGGAACAGGCTCACTCCTAGAAAGCTGACCTAGCTAACTAATGAACTTAGCCTTCCCTCAATTGAAGGTAAACCCCCGTTTATACCCCTGGGAGTTAGGAGGTAGAGCGAAACCAGTGACCGAAGGTAATTAATGGATTGCATTGCCCACTGTAATGCCTAAACTGCCCACTTGTTCCACGGCACTCCTAACTTCCGTAATACTATCCTGTGTTAAATCTACGGATGTGCAATGGATCAACTTCTATAAGTTCTGCAGGGTGGCCTGGGATACCAGCCTACCTGTCAGATATTTGGATTACACTTTCTGAGGGCTCGGAACCTTTTTACGTCTTGGGGTCCTACATCCTCATCGGTGTCTCACACGGGTACATGTAACTCCAAATAATTGAACATACTGATGGAAGCATAAGCAGAGAATTCTACTCGGTGGCTGGTATAGCTTATTTTTCTTAACCGCTAGGAGGTCATAGTGGGAAAAAAAAAGTGTTTTACGGGTAAGTTAGGGTGGCTGGGCCAATTGTGGTTCTGGGTTTGACTCATCGGGCCTTATATTGTACTTGTACTATGCATTGCTACTCGAGGCCACAGACTCGGACCTACCGTAATTTCAGACTTCAACCTGCGATCCAAATTCCCCACGCCGCATTGCTAGATTAAAGATATAGCACAACAGACGGAGTCTTGGTCTTACTCGGTCTTTTGTGTCCCCAAGACTTACGTGATGGAGTGAAGGTATAATAGGAGAGCTAGGTAGAGGGATGCTTCTGTGAGGGGGATTAAATAGGAGCTGTAAACATGTAGCAGAGTACCGGTATCCTTAGGGGCTCAAAACAGTGTAGACTAGAGAGACAAGTCTGAGTGCTACAGGGAATGTGCCTCCAGCCTGAAGCCACTGGGGGTACTGGGCTAATTCCCAACTTGAAAGGGCCATCATGTCCGAAGACTTCTCGTGGTCAGCATAAGGGTGGACACTGCTCCCAGAGGTATCATGCAAAATCTAAATTCTTGCTCCCACTCCGGTGGTTACAGGCAGTATTGAGGAGATCAGAGAGAGAGCTGAATCGGTGAACCACTCCTGCGGAATTGGGCTGGAGGTACACGAACTGTGACTCAAAACATGGACCTCTGTTCTAGCGGTATAATAATATGTTGGGTAGCAGCTCTCCGGCATCTGCATTCCCAACCAGGTTACCCCGTGCTTTGTCAATTTGTAACTGCTGTCCTCTGGGAATCATCGTAGCTCAATCGGTTTACCGTAGCGGTAGCTTCCGTCCCCAAAACAGCAATAGGGACTGATTGATTAAAACAATTCGGAGTGCAAACCGGGTATAGTAGAGGCTTTGAATGATCCATTCAGCCCCGCTACAAGTTTATGTGATCTACAGTCATGAGTTCTATGATTGGGGGGGTGATAGGGGAAAGCTTGATTTTATTCTTCCCGAGTCTCGATCGCTTTATGCTACTGGAGCCTTATCAAAAGTACCTGTAGAAGCTAATCATTCCGAGCGCTCCCCAAGCGGCGAAAGGCGAGAACCTTCAAATATTAATCAATAAATGCCCAATCACATAAGGAAGGCAACACAGGGGTAAGCTAGAATACCAACACTGATTCTTGGCTGTCCGATATGAAAGTCCTGTATAAGTTAGGCTCTGCAAATACAAAGCTAGCCATCTCAGTAACATTTCTGACCCTTCTTCCATGTCCAATATTCTATTGCAACCAGGGGCTAATCCACCAAGAAAGTGTTACTGAGATTAGGTAGCTACTCCAGAATAAAAAATATAATGCCGAAGATCACTGCGGCTCGCTTTATCTACCTGAAATAGTCGTTATAATACCTGTAGTAAACATGCTTGCTGGGTTTATTCCTGCTGGTGCCTAACCTAAAAGAGAGCTCTTGAAATTGTGATGCTGTAGTACTACTAGTAGAAGTTGGGGGTTTGAGAACAACAGAAGGCTGTTTGGTTTACCCACCATTCATTGCTTGCTTGCTGCTCTCCCGTTCTTCTTCTTCTCAGGCGGTACAAGTATTGGGCAGGCCTAACGGAGAAAATGCTAGGAACACGGTAATAGAGGAGGGGGATCATTATCCATAAAACCTATATTTATGTTTTTGGAAAGACGTAGTAAGGGAGGTAGGAGAGATTTGTCCCATCAAGCAGCTTTAGGAAAACTTCCGCACATTCATGAGTGCCTTGAGTGCACGTACTGTACATAGCAAGTACTTCTCCCGGTATGTTAGTTTCTGGGGGGGTGCTGGGGTGTGATTTGGAAGTATAGTGCACTATAGCCCAGCTATGATCTGGAGAAAGAAACTCTAGTTTTTCAAATAGAAAGCTACCCGCCACTCGAGGTAGGAGAACGGGACCCCCGGTCAAAGTAGTCTTGAGAGGTGGGAAAAAAATCCATCTCGCAAAAAGAATAACATGATTCAACCGGGAATCGAACCCGGGTCGGGCGCACCTTGCTCCAGTGGCAAGCGCCCATGATACCTCTACACCATTGAATCATTGCAAGAAATAATTCTTTTACATACATAAACCACATCTCTTGGCACCAATTCAATTTGCCAAGGTGAGCTACCATTGAACCACCCGAAAGGACCATTCAAGTCAAGAGCTGGTATGGGTAAATTAAGCAACCTTTTGCTCCCCAAAGAAACATAGCCTAGATGTTTACTACCAGCCTTCGGTCTTACCTCCTTATCGCAATTGTGGAAGATTAGAAAAGGCTTCTACAGCCGCAGGACAATCTTGGAATTGGGCTCTCTAGAAACTCATTGGCTACAACGAAGCCATAAGGTAAGCTATTCGTCCTGGGCAAGAAGTATTCGATAACAGGGATTTATAAAATATGCGATGAAATCCGCGCGTATCTGATTCACGACCCCTCATATCGAATACATCTCCCCAGTACTTACCTACAGTATCACACAGGGCTTCAAATAAAGAGCGGTTCTATAGGTCTAGCTAATAACCAATAACAGAGAGTGAAAATTGATCAATTGAATAGCCGCCGGGGGGAGAATAAAGCTGCCCACACTACGATAAAAACTTTTGTGATCCGTTATCTCCGGCACTCCTCAAACCTCGAGGTACAGGGACAAAGGGCCTTGGGAAGGGTCAGTGCTTTCCTGTCACAGTATAAGATCAGCCCAGCCTTCGGGACGTGTTGGATCCCATCAACTGGTATATGCACTTCTGTTCACTTATCAAGCTAAGCCTATCCTGGGAGGACGGAGATAACGGATCTCAAGGGGTTTCAAGGTACTTGAAAAACTAGAATGACCGCAAGAACCTCGCTCGGGCCTTAGAGTTGCCCCTCCTAGCAAGATCTACTGTATGAAATCTCTCCCTGCCCGGCCTCACCGAGGGTTGGGGGGGAATCTCCTCCCTCTGTTTCCCCCCTAATCCAGAAGGGGAAAACTCGGGATGTCCTGGCATGATTCTGAATCATGTCAGCTTTTACGGTAAATAGCTCCCATATCTGTATCAAGTGCCGGTACAGGTAAGATATCTAACCAACTTCTCTTTGCAACTCATTCCTTACGAGCCATTCGCAATAGTTGGCAAGAGTGGGTGGGGTATTTTATTTTTTATCTGACCCTTTTGTTACTGTATTCAACCAGTTGGGATCAAAAGTGGAGGGTTTCCAGACCCCGGACCCTTGATCCCTGACCCTCCTCTTTTTTCACAGCGCTTCGTTTGTGCTACACTGATAGGAGAACCCATTGGAACATAAACTGAGTTTTTGTGGCATTTGGGGTTATGGGGTTGCCAAAAGTTGGGACTAATATATTTGTTTCCCGTGGAAAAGTGGGGTAGATATTTCGCAGGGGTCATCTGGGTGCGGTACATAAAGACAGGGGGCACGCTTCGACGTTTCCCCCCTCCCTTCCTTGCCTCTCTCCCCCCTCCATTGCTCTCGCTTTTCTCACTTCCCTGTAGTAAGCGTGAGACAGCCGGTTGCTGGCTGCCAATGAATCACGAGAGGTCACTCGTACTTTAGAGCCCTCCAATGGCGGATTCACAGGGAAGTGACTTAGGGGCATGCGGTGCCCCTGTGGGGGGATGTCCAGCTCGAAACGGATTCCGGTTCGTAGAGGAGTTTTGTTTCCTTTTTTTTTGCCCTTACCTAAGCGGCCATCAATCAGCGTGCAAGATCCGTTTGTACGTTGTGTCGCGGAACCGGGATCTTCCTCGTCGACCTCCCGGTTTTCGCTTACTCACCCTCGTGCGACTCCCACAAATGGCCTACAACATGGATGCAAGGGCATGTGTGCAAGTATGTGTAATTTCTTGTGCTTGGGGAAAGCCGGGACAAGGATCGCCTCCCAAAGGGTTCAGCGAGACCTTCTGTGCCCAAGAGGGTTTTTAATGTTCAAAAGCTGATCAGGCCGCATACAGGTATCCCTCTTCGCGATTCCCTACTTTTGACGTGGGAGCGGGAAATTCCCATGTGCTGTCCAGCCACAGGTCAGGAACACGTAACAGTTATCCTCAGGCATACAATCTACCACGGGAAAATTCAAAAGTGTGGGCAACACGTAGCGGAAATCAGTTGGTATCTGGACCTGACCTGTCGCACATGTGCCAGGGGGTTTCCCGGATGGGGCCCCCCGGAATTGAACAGCCTACGCCGCTATCCCGGATCTCCATAATTCAGGCACCTCACTGTCCTGTATGAACTTCTGCGAGGCCAAAATCCCTTTACCGGTATACAGTAACCCGACCAGTTGCCCCGGATCACCCCCTGTACCGGACAGGTTCTTTGGATTTTGGTCGTGCTAGATGGTCTAGTCGGGTGTGACTGTGTGTTATTGGCTTTTGTGGGAAGGAGTTGGGCGAGAGAAGGGAAGAGATGTTCTCACGGTTGACGGTTGACGGTTTCCTCTCAGGGAAGCGTTTGACGGGTAAATTCTTAGCTTTACCTTGAATGCCGGCACCCATCCCGGAACAGCCGCAAAGTTCAGCAGGCCCCCCTAGTAGGACATCTATCCATGATTAGGATCTCTACCCGGAGCGGAATATGCTCGAGTATCGGTACATACAAATACTTAGAAAGGAGGGCTCTCCGGGGATTTCCCTGCAAATGCAAAAGGTACACAATCTTTCCGAATCCTTGGATTCATGCGGGGCACCCCATGTCGGTGTTGGAACAAACTGGGGTCTGTGCTCATAGAATTTTCGTGGAGTTCGATGCTTCAGCTACCTGCACTACCGATTGATGCCTGCACCCAGCCTCTATACCGATATGCAAGAGAAAAGGCACCACCGGAGCTGTGCCTCCGCTTGCCGCATGACCTATCACTCGTTGGGATGTTCGACAGCATAGAAGCCTGGGGATATGATATAATATGGGGTTTACAACGGAAAATTTTCATAGCCAGGATAGCTTGGAAGGGAAGCGTTGGCACTTGCTATCACTGCATCTAGTGGCTAATTGAGATTGGCAACGTTGTGATGGAGGGTTCCTCTAGTCTGTTAATGTCAGCCCCGGCGCGTTGATACAAGACTCAATCAACACCCCAGGAGCACTCACGGCTGACTCAAGACTGAGTATCTCCTGTTCTATAGTGTTGCGTTATGGTTCATTGCTTCTTGTGCATGTCTGGCTATATGCTGTAGGCAAAATACTCTTAAGGAAGAGTCTTGACGGTTTTGGGTGTTTATGCGGGCTTGGCGACAAAACTCGTCCCCCCTTCCATCTTACACCAAAAGTGGGCATTTTCACCTCACAAAATCTTAGCCTTGTTGCTTTGTAAAAGAATGTTAAAATTCCCTGGAGCCCTTAGACCGATCACTTTATGTGACAAACTCTGTTGGTCGGTGTCCATGGTGCAATACCAGAAATAATGATAGTGAGCAAAGGGTACCGTACTTCTAACCTTTTACGAGTTTCCCATACAAAAGGCACATTACCAGAATACCCAATCACAACCCTAAGCTCTTGGCCCTTATAGTAGAGTAGGGAAACTCTCATAATTTCTACCTAGAAATTTTAGACAATTGCCTACACTATGGCATTAATTTCATTAATTCTATATTACTTCGGATAGGTTGGGGGTGTATAATCGGGGGGGGGGGACGAATTTTGTCATCAGGGTCGTACTTAGGGTTGATAGAAAGTTCACGGATTGCCTCAGGCTCTAGCATCAGGAGTTTATGTGGCTGGTATTGGCCTACGCCAAGCCTATCATGATACGAAAGAACAGAAACTTCGGGGAGATGAAACCAATGAGGTTTCACAAATATGGCTCGTGGTTAATTATACAGCTCCTCTTTGTATCATACTATCTTAGATAATTAAACCTTAACATTGTTTTTTGTAGTTGAGTCCCGTACTGTACTTGTGACAGTTTCGGCGAGTTTTTTTTTCCGCCCAGCTCTACCTCTGCGGTCATGAATGTAAGAACACACAAGTTAGGAAACTATGACAAACTATGGGCTGATAAAAATCAATGGAACAAGTCTGGATCTAACGCCTGGGCGAAGGATGGCTGGCGGGGCGGGGATAAAAGATAAAATGAAAAATATATAACGTCTTATTTTGGGTGCCTTTTGCGACACCCACCGAACTGAAGCGGTACTGTACTACAATAGGCTAACGAGCCATCGATGCGTATGGACCTGCTGCCCAACCGCAGGTTATATGCACATAAAGGCTTTCGATGCTCCAACGGCGAAATTCTTCAGCATGAACTCACCATAAGAAATTCGTGCCAAGCATCGCGACCGATCCTGTATCTGCAGTTCGAAGCATCCATGCCCTGTCCCCTGTTCCACTTGGTAGGACAGCTGCCCGGTTGGTTGGGCACCTTTTTAACAATTATCTGAAGGTGCGAACGTTGAAAAGTGCACTTCTGATGCTGTTGCATGGAGAAAATTTTTCCTCGTTAATTTTAGTGGGAAGCCGTTGCGACCAAAGCACTTCCCAGAACAGGTAGACCATCTCGCCTACCACAAAGACCTAACAAGCACGCAATTAGATTAAGCCGTAGAAGTCGGCCACAGTAGGCTCACCAGAGTAAGCAAAATAACGAACACTAGTTAATGTCTCCAATCGCGGAGATTAGAGGCTTTCAGCAGATGCCGTATAATCTGGTGAAAGTCGGATTGGAGCTAAAGCGAAACTGAGGCAACCGAGCCAACAGGAGGCCACGAAGAAGGCAAATCCACAGCTTAAACCCATAGACAGCGGTGGTTGGACAGGTTCAAGAAAATCCTCACTAGCGCCAATCCGACTCTCACTAGATTATACTGTGGTGAATTTAACCTGTTTCTACGGTATAGGGTTTTAACAATATATAGGAGAGAAGGAAAAAAAAACTGGTGGGTGCCTCCAGGGCAATCGCCTGTAGCATGCGGCTATTTAGCAACCACAAGCAATAGACCCCGAATCAAACGCGGTTTATTGAAAAAAGCTTAAGAGGCTTGTCTCTCTGACCAATCACAAGAGATGACCCTCGCTTAGTATTCAGAGTAGTTTCTTCAAGCAGGCCAACTTCTTCAATCAGGCTTAGTAACTTAGAGCCTATGTGGGAAATACTCAGCATACCTGTGTTATGGGGGAATTTTAGCTATGGCCCTTTATATCTGTATTGGGAGCTCCGGGGCACCTTGTGATCTGGCATTGAGAAGAGGCATGTTTTGGTAATGCGCCTGGCTCAGTTTTCGGAGCGCTGGGGTCCATCACTTGATTTTGTTCCATGTGAACCAGCTATCGTGCATGATCTATTGTCCCATACTGGTTTCCTAGTCCACGCAGCCTAAGTGGTAGTGCAGCCACATCCAGCCGTTCTGGATCTCGATAACCTGGATACCTCGCCGTCCTGCATGAACTTTCTAGGGTTCCAAATTCCTTGATACCAAAACCCGGCCTGTGTCCGTGATCACCTGCTCTAGATTTACAGGACAGAATCTTCGGATTTCGCCCATCTGGTATATGGAGGTGTCACTATATACGAGAAACTTAAAAGGGGAAAGAGGGGCACACTGTAACCCAACATTAAGTTAGCCTGTAACGAACCGCTCCAGCCCCTTGCAGCGTTTACATACTTTAGTTACAACACAGCACAGATTGGCCGAGGAACTTTCCACCACCCCCCGAGGGCCCAAATAGATAAGGGGTAGGAGATTTGAGCTTAGCAAGTATGATGCGCAGAGTATAAAGTTGAACTTGTGAAGAACAGTATGAATGGTTCAAGAGCAAAGCGAGGGAGAAAAGGAAGGAAGAAAACATCTACAAGGAGAGAAATTGCGGCTCTAGCATGCTCTAGTGCATAACAATCCATGTATGTCCATGTGCGTCCTCGTATGCCCAACCCTCTAATGCGTAGTTATCTATATGTGTTCAACACAAGATCCCAAAAAACACTCCGAGTGATGTCCCGTGAATATCGTTCGAGAGCGTGGGGATGGGGTAACTCTTTCCTAATCTATTTTCCCTAATCGTAAAACGGTATACTTTGTGTGGGTAGGGAACTGGGAGGGGTGTTCTAAAATACGGGCACTCGTATCATTTTCTCTAGAGCATGCCATTCACGAAGAGGAGGGGAAGAAGAAAAAAGAACTATCGCTCCTCAGGATAGCCGCCCGTAAACTCCGCTCTACCAATACAATTCTGGTACGGTAATAGTAAAACTTTTTGGTATCAGTGGATAAGCTTGTAGGTCTTCCAGTCGGGCTTAGCTTAGGGGCAAGATTTTCTAAGCGTTCGGAAAATCATTTAGTCCATCCCCAAAAAGGGGAAAAGTGGAAGAAACAAAATGAAAGATTAAAAAAGTGTAAGTTATTGCACCAAATTAATTAAAACGATCCTTCGTCCCTCGTCTATAGGGGGTTCCCCGCTTCTCGTTCCGCTCTTACACGTCCCCCTCATGAAGTACCTGAACACAGGGATTAAAAATTTGTATGGAGGATTGTCTGTGCGCCAGAATTTTGTATGGTGACCTGAACCCGCACAGACAATGACCCATACAAATTTTAATC
>Ga0307509_10000688_pt1 | contig 57876 bp, 72 predicted proteins | sample 10_EM_MG_FD_202245 | JGI IMG/M metagenome (GOLD analysis project Ga0307509, IMG submission 202245) | Populus trichocarpa ectomycorrhiza microbial communities from riparian zone in the Pacific Northwest, United States - 10_EM | ecosystem: Host-associated > Plants > Roots > Unclassified | place...
ATGATACCTCGCTTGTATGCGAATACTCTATTCCTACATGATAGGACTTCCTACGATCACTACACCTACCACGAACGCACGATGTTAGTCTATAACGATAGACAAAGCAAACTACGTAGGCTATGTCAATAGCCTATGATAGTAAGATAGTCGTTTCCCGTTACGAACACCTACACAGGAGGCTGGTTTGTTACAGATGGCCTCACATTCTATAGGCTCTTAGATGTTCATGGGCACACATCCACCTGCATGGGAAGACCCCACGCCTGAGTAAGGGTGGCCCGAACATGCTATTGAACTTGCGCGGGTTTTGCTAACACCCTCCTCTGGCCCCAGCATTGATTGGGACGGCGTGTCCTAGGCAGACAGCTGCATAGTTGCTCGTTTGCTAGTCAAAAGAGGTCATTGGAGCAGCTGCTATAACACCTTATACGTTGTTGCCGTCCGTCCGACTGAATGTCGTTCACAGGATATATAAGGGGAGTATGGGCAACCGCCAATATGGAGGTCGCCCATATATGGTCTCTCCGGCACCTAGGAGTCCATCTTAGCCTACAGGTAGTAGGGTAGTCTTCCTAGTAGTACTTAGGTAGTCCAAGGAGGCCAGGACTCTTTCAGGACAAATACCTTAGTAACCAGCCAGGACCTTCTCCCCTTGATTTGTAGCATTACTATGGGTTGTCAATGGACTCTAGAGGTATGAGTCTTATCACGGTAGAGTATGTCCCGAGAGGCTGGCTATGGGTAGCGCCCACTTAGCGAACCATTGGCTACATCTCACCGGGAGAGCTTGCATGTCAATTTATCACATTAGACAATCGCGTAGATTAAATGATGAACTGCATAGCTTGTATAGACGAAACTACCACTCTGCCAGTGAGTCCACCACCTAGGTATTGACTCCGGTTGTTGTCATAACAGTTAGCCACTGGTATAACTTCGATAGGAAGAGTTTTTCCACCTGCAGTAGTATTGGAGATGCATTGCAGAAACTCATATCCTATTGACGGAGTTAAGTGTACCCGAGTTGGTCCGATACTTCCGGAAGGATAATCCCTGATGGAGGGTAGAACTCGGAGAAGCCCTGAGCAGGACAGGGTACTCGCACAAGGTCGGAGTAGTGGTGAATGTCAAAGGCTTAAATCTGATATCTACCTAAGTTTAAGCATTTGGCATTCTACTTCGATAACCAACTTTTCCTCAAGAGAACCCAATTGAGTGAAGCTTCGAGCTTAACTATATTAAGTTTTACCGTTTGATTCTTTTGAATTTTACCTCATCTTTATCTTCTACTTTGAGTGTTTGGTGCGGTCGCAACCTTAGAGTTCACCTCTCTATAGGGTGCCCCCATTACACGCACCCAGAAGTCCTACTACCCCCGCCGTACCTCTTCTCTCAGCTACAGTCTCCAACGAAATCACACCTCCCTTACACCTCCTACTGGCGGCTGCGATGAGTACTAGTATGTTCACATGGGTGGGTCTAGACCTGAATGTACTGAATGCCGGTTTATTTTGAGAGGCATGAAGCGGAAAGGAGCACGGGCAAGAAGAACTTGTTTTGACTGCATGGGACTGGGGTGTGGGTTTTCTCTTTGCTCATCGTGTTTTTCCAGTAGACACAAGAAGCTTCTGAGTGTATCTTAGTTTCTTTTTCTTCATCTACTATGCACATATCTATGATATACAAGTATCTCCTCGGTTGTAAACCGTTGCGACCGCCATCATTTGATATCACTCGGCGCTTTCATAATCGCCAAGTTCCCTAATTTGGTATAGTGCAGCAAATGGCCCAGCTGGTCGCGAATTCAAGTGTTTCAGACCGCCCAAGGGATAGTGAGGAGGTGAAAGACAATATTGGGTATAGTGGTGGGTCTAGATATGTGAACATGAGTATATCCCTGTAGCCAGTGGTTTATAACATGAATATCACCTTAGGGTTTAAAGGGCTTTTATGGGTTTCAGTCAAGGAGACGGCAGAAGAAAAGCAAGCCAATGCAGAAGAACTATGACAGGAAAATGAGGAATAACGCTGAAGAGTTTGATTTCCAAGACAAAATGCTCTTATTCCTGGTACTGAGGAATATGAATATCTGCATGCCCTCAATCGCGACATTGCTACCTATGATGCCAACTGTGGCACGAACTAGCCTCAATGTACGCCCTGACACCCATACTGGGGATTTGGTGAATTGATTATGGAACTATTGGTAAACAACCACTGGTATACGCTTGAAATAATAGACTAGCTCTATCACTACGCTATACCACATCTTTACCTAGTATACGACTATGACAAAATAGGAAACCAAAACTTGGCGCAGAGGCACGAGTAGATGGGGCCCCGTCAGGAAGCAGCGTAGTGTAGAGATTCTCCATTGGAGATTAGTGGTGGGGGGTTACTGGTGAGAACAATGACCACAGTATTTGCGGACACAAATCCCTGGACAGGGTAGTAGTAACACAAGACAAGGAAAAAGAGAAGGTTACTTACGTAGTTCCTGCTCCTCCTTGCACGGGAGGAATTGCTGGAGAGGCTATGTGGAGGGGAATCATTGGGGAACGATCTATCTACTGTATCGTACGGGAAGGTTGCCCAAAATCTCTGGCCCTAAGCGTCTCGGACATAGTGTCCCAATCTGTGGAGTAAGAACTCCCTCTCTTCGGAAAGAGTGTGGTATAAGAGGACGAGAGGTCTCAGCAGTTATTTAGATATGGTGCCAGGAGCTGTGGAGGGGAACTGTATAACTTTGCCATTTATTTATACTTGGCGGGGGGTTGTCACTTAGACTATTTTGAAATCTAGGACCGCGATGGATTCAATATTTACATGCAAGCCACTCTGTGGCCAACGGGGAAACACTTCCTCCCTATGGCTTCTGGCACCATACTGGCAACCCCCACTAATATTTTATAGGTCTCTACAGTCCCCAACTGTCTCTAGAAACTCCCTAGAATAGAATCCAATGATTAGGAGGCCACTGATGGCAAGAATTGCGAGGAGGGCCCGGATAAATATAGTTATGGCGGTCGCCTTCCCAGTAACATTCCCCCACCCTTGTGGGTATTTAATGGTGACTTGGATATCAGGCACTACGTTACGGCCCTACTATCTCTAATGATAAGGGGTGCATTTGTGATTGGGTCTAGGACGTAGCCCTCTCTGTACCCCTCTCCTCCCCTGGTAGCAGTAAGTGGGCTTCCTTGTAGGGGTCGATGCTTAGGAGGGATCCATTGGTCATTTATATCATTCAACTGGCGGTCTTGCTGAGGATCATCGGACTTGGTGATAACTTGGTGATCCCGTCTTGGGATTCTAGAGTGCCTATCAACTGGGTTAGCCATCGTTTATGGGATGAAGCATATGAGTGGAGCACAAACATATGAGACAATGAATCTAAAGCCAACTTCTAGATTTGTACCCCGACTTTGAGACAAAGAAGTAACAATAGGGTTGAAAAGGAGGAAAGACGCAGAGAGTTGTGTTTATGCATCTAGCTATGGAGGGAGGTGGTTATTTATGAGGAGGAGGAGGGGAGTCAGGGGAGCTTCTTTAAATAGGCCGTCCAACCAAAAGTGCTAGATATTTCTAGTGGGGGAGGGAGTTGGGCTTGTGATCAACAAGGCAATTAAGGATCTAAGGTTGTATAGTCGACTTTATGATATGTATAGTACGATCGTACATGAGCTAATTGAGAAATCATGAGATGTTATGTATAATACTTAGAGAGCGGTGGGGTTGCATTGGGGGGTTCCTACCCGCGTGGCATGATATACAGAAGGCTACTGTAAATGTGGGCGTAGAAAGTAAAGGTGTTGGAGAGATAGCTGAGACCGTTTGGAAATCCTCACGGAATTCATCGAGTGATGAGTTTGGTAGCCTGGGTAGTAACCAAAATGGCCGTGCTCTGTGTTCCGACATGGTGGTCCTCGGAACCCTTCATTATCTTTAATTATTTATAGCTCCTACGTTGTGGGTGGCTAGGTAGAGACTAAGGGTTTAATAAAAGATAAAATGAGTGAGCAACTGATAGGACCACCGCCTCTCACTGGACACTTGGCTTGAATGGAAAACGTTCTATATACCTGTTCTGCTTAGCGCCCTGTTAGGTAGTTGAGAAGGGATAAGGGATAGAAACCAGAACGAGATGTATTGTACTCGAGTAGTGCTCCAACAGTAATGAGTTATTGTGTTATGAGAAACCGATGCAGGGCTTTTTGGCATCCACTGAGCCCTCCAAGAGCAGTGCTCGTATGGCGCAGCGCAGTGTCACAATAGGTTGCTGCATTTACGGTAATCTACCCCATATTTCTATTGGTTGAGGTGCAAGTTCCTTGGGGCTAAATACCGTTTGAAGACAAGAATAGGTACTATTCGGATAGCATTGAATATGCTAATGAACAGTGGTCTGTCAGAACTGGTGATAATTCAGGATCTAAGATTTGTCGATAAACAAACTAGTTGAGGCAGAAGAGTAATTCCTGGATGGGCAACTCTGAAAAAAAAATTACTATAGGGGTCACACTCTTAGCATATTCCATCCCAATACATGAACAAAGCCACTAAGAGCGACGTGGCAGGTGTAAAAAAAAAACTCAAATTATCTCTTTATAGCTCTTTACAAATGTTTTGTTCAGAGTAGGAAATGAACTTTTTTTTTTTGTTAAATGTGAGTGGGGTAAACTAGCGTGTACTATGCCAATCATGGTAAGTGTATATGTATTGGGAGAAATGGAGCGAGGAGTATACGATTTTTTTCATAGAATTTACCTTTCCAGTATCAAAGAAATCAACAATAGGAATGATATATGGGAATGATACCTGCAAGGGAGTGGGATAACAAAATCATTGACCATGGAGAGGGAATTAGGAATGCAGGAGAGGTACTTGATTTATTTGATCTCGCTTCTTCTGACTCTTTGAGATATTGTATTGGTATTATCACCCCGGCCACTCTAAGTCTGAGGTTTCAATAATACATTCATACCTTCATGAACCACAAAACCCCACTTCAGAAACCCCACTGGCACTTACTCGAGTACAAGGCCCTCTCACTCACTCACTCTAATTTTCCAAACACATCTACTTTTACTGCAATTGGTATAGGGGGAAATATTTCGTCACACCTTTATTCAACAAAAAAAACTCCTTTCCCACATCTTGGGCAAAGGATTTGCAAAGTGCTGTAATGCCTCTTTTACACTCGCCGTAAGAACTGGAATCTCGCGAAGAGATTGGAGTTGCCCTTGCTGGTAACTTAAGGTACGGCACTTTGTTACTTTCATCTTATGCCCGGAGATGAGGCAGCCGGTTTTCACAGCACTCTCGCCTTCCTATCCAAGAGAGGGAATTTCGGACGTCTTAACGAGGAGTTTAATTATTCCTGTTAGGGTAGTTTATTACTCCGACATAGACCGTCACTCGTCTAAGTTTAGAGTTCAAACAGTGGGTGCGAATATCATAGTGCACGACAGCGGCACAATGCGAGCTAGCACGGTAACTTACCGTAAACTTACCGGCGCTGCTGACTGGGCCACTGTGAGAAAAAATGCGTTGGATCTCAATAGAAATGCAAAAGGAGGGAGGTTTACACATGGGGTCAGGAGCCAAATATGGGGGTTTAAATAGACAATTAACCTCGACTATTGCAGATAAGGGTATCGTGGATCCAACTTGGCTCCTCCTCAGTAGTATCCTCTGACTCACGTTCTTCCTCACATATGCTGTCATGTGCTGCTGGGGTTGTGGGATGCTTGTGGTGCAAGGCTGGATCAGGTAAAGGGACAGGGTGGGGAGAAATCGAGGCTCGGCATGGCTGCTTTGATGTGGATCTCCCACCCAGAGCGGCCCTTGAAGGCCGATGAAGTGTGCTACGCCTCAGCAGTCGAAATTGGGTCGCCCAGTCTCACAACACCGACAACTTTCCTTCGATCGGGAGGTTGTTAGCCTGCTGTCAAGGGCTTGTTTTCGTAGACAAGGAGGTTTCCACAGTTCGATTAATTCACTTTACCTTGCAAGGATGCCTCCGGGCCCATCCCGACCTCTTTTGTACTGCTCACTCAATAGTGGTAGAAGCATGTTTGAGTTATCTGAATTCCTAGCAGGTCAAGGCTCTTCCGACTAGCCCCTTCCTCGATCTCCGAGACACACCCTTTCTCGAATTCTCTTCTCTATACTTGGGAATACACGCAAAAAGGGACCTTTCGGATTGCACAAAATTGCTTGCGCGGCCACAACCACCACATGTCCACGAGGATCCTCTTGGAATCACAGGGATGGCATTGCGACCATGTGAATCTCAATAGGCTCTCCCTGTTCACTGGCCTACACTGTGCATCCATCTTCGGGATCGTTGAGATTGTGACTGCTTTGGCAGAGGTGGGAGGTTGCGATATCAACCAAACAGACTGTATGGGGAATGGACCTCTCCTGTGGGCTGCGTTGAATGGGCGCGAGGAGGTTGCAAAAATACTGCTCGACCGCGACGAGATTAACCCCGGCAGACCGGGTATTTACTACTAAGCGCCGCTATCTCTTGCTGCTGAGAATGGGCAAGCGGTAGTGGTTAAAATGCTACTCGAACGGGACGATGTCGACCCTAACAAGCCGGATATATTTGGCCAAACACCCCTCGGATGGGCTGCTTGGCATGGCCATGCAGGCGTAGTAGCCCTGCTACGGCTAGGACCTGCTACCTCCAGAACGGCCGAGGATTCATCACCTTCCCTACTGCTTTTGAGTACGGATGGCCTGTGGGCCGTTTCGGCAGGGATCGCATCAACTCTCTAAACCTGTCTCTGGCCGCCATTCCCCCTCCTCTCACCCACCTTCGACTCCTGCCCCCGCAGCTTAAGATGCCGCCTTATGGTAATTGCCCTCTCTCCTTTCCTTCGGGTGTGGGACTGCCACGGGAACTCCCTGAATATTTTTCTTTTTTCCGAATGAGATCATATGCGATGGCAATGCACATATCTATTGCATACTTGTCAAAACTTTATACCCATTTTCTTGTGTAGTTATTTTTTCTTACAATTATTTTCCCCTCCTTTCTCCCGTCCTCTAAAGTATATACCTGAGAGTTGTTTATACATAGAGGAGGATGTGCAGAATGCAAGTATTTCTCACACTCATGAAAGGCAACGTAAAAGCTAGCGGTTGAATAAGATGTGATAGTGACCTGTTTCTACTATGGACATGATTTAATGGATATCGTGCTTACATGCCACTCCCCGTGAAGCGCTAGCCTGGGGCTCAGGTTGACAGATTATCCACCCTTTTGGTCTCCCCCGTCTCCCCCGTCGAGGGAACTCGGCACAGTGAGGAGTCTTCTAATTGTGAAATTAATCAACCCCCGTCCTACGAATACAGTGTGGGATCCTACCCCAATCTGTCAATAGTGATTGGGCGGCCTACAGCTCTGGGTAATATCAATATTAACTTATTGTATAACTATATCCTATCTTTTTGCAGAGTCCCTCTTTGCTCTTTGCTCATCACAATGTAATCTCCCCAAGTGGGCGGCAAAAGGCCTCGCCACGCCATGGGACATCAGTGTTCTCAGGGTATACCGCCTCGTAATTGCAGCTGTAAGGCGCACTACCAGGAACAGGTATCTCGCCCTATAAAAATTAGTATCGGGTACCGCAAGAGCTCAATAATTGGACCACATGCTGGGTACTCTTAGGTTTCATCCTCTGGGGCTAGGCGAAAGTGATACTAAAAGACCTGCTCTCGGAAACAAAAGGAGAGGAACAAACACGATGCCTTACTATGAGAGGAGACTCCAACCTCCTAGCTCAAGGTCCAATCATTCGAGCTCTTACAGTAATAACAGCATCCCCCGCTATGTAGTTCATGTTATGGGAAGGATTGATACATTGGATCTGCTTATAACCGGTCGGCTTAGGATCACTGACCTGCTGAGATTAGAGGGTCCTTAGACGAATGACTTAAAGATGAGGCTTTGGTAGCATATGAAGAGGAATTTGTGCGGCGCGGGGGGGGCAGGTTGGATCCAAGACCTCCTATTCACAATACTCGGGTATGTAGGTAAGTGATGAGACTGACATGGGGGTCAAGATGTCAAAGCTTCTTACCCTTCCCGGCACCACCCCCGCCGGACTAAATCATCCCTTACCTCTCCCGTACCGAGTGCCCGGACTCAAAAACCCTTGTCGGTCCGATCATTTATCCCCTGACCCGAGTACTCGCGGGCCAATCATGCATTTGAAAACCGGAAGAAATGAAGCCGAAATTGGGGATTTATTTCCTCACCCCTCCTCCCGTCTTATATCTATCTCTTATCTCTGGTGAGATCTAAGGTGGCCCCCTCTTCTATACGCTAGATAGACCAATGGCGTTCCGGTGAGTTTGGGATGGGCTGTTATGCATTGTCCTGTTGGATCATATCGTATGCTAATGCGAACTTACCATCCGAACCCTTGTAAAGTGCGAGTGATCGCACATGACGCACTGAAAGCTTGAGCTTGATCGAGCTTTAATCGCCCTAGCAGAGCTAGCTCGAGTCCGAGGTCCGGTTCGCCTCGCACCCGCTCGTGCTGAATGCTGTATATAGGACATAAGGGAAGCTAGCTATCTCTACGACGGCATATGAAGGGTCGTGAAAGTGCTCACTTGATACTACATAATAGAGAGAGACGGTGATGGAATATCTAGGAGGAATGGGGGCACTCAACTAATCTACCATTTTATTTCTAATCCTGTTGAACATTTGGAATACATTGATGTATGTAACCTTTCTACTAATCAACTCGAGCAATATAAATTGAACTTGGTGAGGAAGTAGTATGTGGCTTCTCCTTCGGAGATTGATGATGAAACCAACTGGTAATAGCAACAACCATTCGCCCACACAGGGGTGAACCTCCAGGTAATGAAACAAGACAAAAAAATAATAATACAAGTGCAGGGGTTACTTACATTAGTTTCTGCTCCTCCCGGCAAGGAAGTCATTAAAAGGGACTTTTAAGAGTGCCCTGTAGCTGTCAGCGGCCTACTATGTATTATAGAGAGGCAGCTGAGTGGTATCTGTCATTTCCATGTTAATAATAGTTTCACGTTCTCATCTAATCTGAGCATGCTATTGACTGAAGCCAATGCATGACTGCATGCTATTGACTGAAGCCAATGCATGACTGCATGCTCTCACCTCCCCTCAGAGTAGACACTTGAAGTAAAGCTGTAATTTAAGACCCAACTCTGAGAGGAAGGCACTTTTCATACACACTCTCGCTGGAGGCCTCGCTAGTGAGCTCGAAAGTGATATGATAATTTCATATTCAGGATGCAGAATCCTGTATCCATTATCACCAATCATACTGGTAATATTCTAATTGTCTATACCGAGATTAGAACTGTCTTGAATGCTGCATTCATTCCCAAGTTTATTTGCATGCGGAGAATGGTTTTTCTCTCTCTCTCTCTCTCTCTCTCTCTCTCTCTCTCTCTCTCTCTCTCTCTCTCTCTCTCTCTCTCTCTCTCTCTCTCTCTCTCTCTCTCTCTATTTTTCTTTTCAAGTTAGAAGTAGTCTCCCACACTTCTTACACTCCTCCGTGACAATAAGTGAGGCCCCTATTGAACAGCCGACGCTTAGGGACTGTTTAGATACAACGGTTTCGCTCGGTTCCTATACGAAGAACCCTTTTTCTTCCGTTTCACAATGGAGAGAAGGCCGTTTTCACAGCAGAAACGGCCGCCAACGGAACGGCCCCATTTTTGCCAAACAGGCCCTTATAGGGAGACATGCTCATTGCATCCGCTATGCCTTCAGCCACCTCCCTGGGAGGAAGGCTTTGTATTTGATTATAATCCGGTGATCCGGTATTGTGATTCCGAAAAATGCCACTCGGAGTACATATTCCATAGGCTAGCACTCCTTACCTCTAGAACGGGGCTGAGTGCTCTAATGCTAGTCAAGTTAGCCATTATTAATTAATTCATCAAGGGAAATGACATGCGGAGCACAAACATATATCAGACCTGAAGTCTTACATTAAGGTAAATTGACTGTAAAAATCTACACCCGTCGAGCTATTAGCAAAAGTCTATATAAAAACGAGAGATCGATAGAAAACGCGGAGAAATGTGTTCGTAGATGTGGTTGTGGGGGGAGATGGTTGTTGTTGAGAAGGGAGATAAATGAGAAGGAGAGGTCCTTTATATAGGTGGGCGGGGGAGCCCAAAAGTGTTTTGACACTCTGCGGAGATGAAAATAGGGTTCGAGGCAAGGGGGAGTATTTGAGGATGTAGGGCTAGGAACCGGCCATACAGTGTGTAGATTGTGTGGGACAGATGGAGAAATCATGAGATATCACTCGAGGAGACTCAGGGTTCGAATGGTAGATTTGCATAGTGTATGATATTATAGGATACGATAAAATACCGGTATGACGCAATAGGGTAGCTTACCGACGTTGTTAGCCATGCCAGTATCATATATATATAAAAATTTGGATCTCATTGGAGATGCAAAAAAAAGGGGGGGGGGGTTACTCATGGCGTTCCGAGGGAGAAAAGGAAGTCTAACTTATGTTTTTGAATAGACAGTTAACCCTCGTCATTGCGGATAGGAGCATCATGGATAAGAGAAGGATGGGGCTCTGATTTGTGGAATTTACGCCTGCGGAGCACACGATACTCAAAGCTACCGCAAATATAAGAGAGGGAGAAGGGGTGAGGACAGGAGGGAGAAACATATCCGGCAAATGTCTTGAGACGAATTGTACACTACAACATTGTGAAATATGAGATGAATTCGAAATTTTCATGTTGCATCTTGTGCTATAGCTTCCACCCCAACTCAACCTTTCCCACCTTTACCCCTTTTTAGGTGCGGCATCAATCACCTCCTTCAGCGCCTGGACAAAATCCCACACCTCCTCAAAGGTATTATAAAGTGGTAACGGCGCAGCTCTAATAACGTCCGGCTTTCTTTCATCGACAATAATCCCCCGCTCCAGTAGGCCGTCAAATACCTGCACCATAAGTCCTTCTCGAAAAAGTAATGACAATTGTGCCCCACGTGCGGCTGGATTCTGTGGGGTGATGACTTCGAAAGGCTTTGGGTTGTAGGATTCGAATTGGGAGTGGAGGAGGTAATCGAGGTAGCCGGTCATTCGGATGGATTTGGTCCTTATGGCGGACATTGTGGCACTTGAGTAGAGGGATAGGGAAGAGAGGAGGGCAGTTAGGTCGAGGATTGAGGGATTGGACAATTGGTAGCCTGCCGCGCCGGACATGGGACGGAAAACTAGTTGGTTATTAGCAACAGTGCTGAATAGTAAATGGAGAAGGATAAACCAGTATCCATTGTGAACCGTGAAGCCTTGTCATGGCCCCACCAACCGGCAAGTCGGTGTCTTCCGGACGATGCATGTTTCTCGTGTACGAAGATCCCGGCAATGCCACCAGGCCCGCTCGAGAGATACTTGTAGGTGCACCATGCAGCCTATGATTATTAGAACAAGGGAAACAAACAACCACTCGGCAGAACTCTTGGTGAAACGGATTTTCCCTTTGGCGGAGGCAACGGTAGCCTAATGGAGAGATATTGCGCAATCGGTATCTGAGAGGTCCGTCCCACGAGCAAAGAGAAACTCCGTTTCACGAAGACTTTTGCCAAGTAGCTCGATATATCCCAAAGAAGCACTCACGAAGTCAACGCCCCATTCGTGAAGCTCTAGCAAAATATTTCCAACAGCATGCGCCAAATCCCAGCCCACCAGAATGCCCTTATGCTGAGCATGTCTCGTGATAGCCTTAAGGTCGAATACTTCGCCGGTGTAGTATTGAACACCAGCGAGCCAAAGAACAGCGGCGGTGGAAGCGTTTTCATCGATCACACGGCATATCCGATCGGTGGTCAAAACCTTCCTATCCCCCTCTGGAAATATGGTGACAAGGGCGTCTTTTGGGCTCAGCCCGTGCCATTCAATCTGTGACTCAACAGCGTACTGTTTTGCACTAGTCAGCATATGGGAATCAGTAGAAAAAAGGAATAATATCTTACATGGTCACTCGGAAAGGCCTTCCCTTCAATGATAATCTTGTATCGGCCTTGCCTCGTAACGTCCGGCTTGTAGAAGCTCGCGAGCAGGGTATGAATGTTCGCAGTCAGGGTTCCCATAGTAGATACCTCCTCGGGGAGAGCCCCGACGACATTCGCCATGTGTGTGTTGACCTCCTCCTCGGCAGAGACCCAGGGCCGGGAAAGTGGGTGATCGAAATGTCCCTGCACACCACGGGTAGCCCAAATTCTAAGCTCTTCCGCAATCAGTGCTTGCGTATTCTTCGGTTGGAGGCCCAAAGAGTTTCCACAAAAGTAGATGCATGGATCTGAGGGGTCTATAGCTGGTCAGTATTTGCTTCCCCTGCGCAAGGGTTGCTGCTCCTACCATTACATTGGTCCACCGGCTTTATTTCGGGATGAGGGTCTCTAAGGTCCGCTTTAGAGGGAATAAGGAACTCTTTTCGAAAGCTGGCTAGCGGATCACTCGCATCTAGGTGGCGAGCAAACTCTCTAGCACTAGATTTAGAGTCGTCGAAGGTGATTCTCTTGCCGTGAATGAATTGATCTAGCTGGGCGGAATCCATGTCTGGAGGGAAGCGGGGGAGAAAATAGTGGTTGTAGGAATTGAGTTCAAGGTTCGCTATCGTAGTATGTGTCAAGCAAAAAACTCGTGGATTTCGTCGTTGTGTTTTTGTTGGGGGGGTATGAGTGCGGAGGGGAAGAAAGTCAAGATTTCAACCTCGGAATGCTCACAAGCAAAGAACCTTACCAATCCGCAATAAGCCCCAGCAGACCAGTTTGCGTATTTCCCTTTCCTTACGTGGGCTTTACCCCTTTGTGATTCAACTGTTGGACTGTGCCTCTCCTCCACAATTCCGGAACTTTGACAGTGACCTGGTAAAGGCAGGAGAGGTGGAGGCAATCAGTGTATTGAGGGGTTAGTAGTATTAATATCATACTGTGCGACAAAAGTCACCCCTCACGGTGGGCAAGAGAGCCCCTCCATCCCCTCTACGAGTAATCTGGCATGAGTATGATGTCTGGCCCGTGCACAGTACGAGTACAGTACCGTAACCTGTCCCTCAATGTATAATAGTTTGGCGTAACAGGAAAAGTAAGTGTAAGAGCCTCATCATAAGAGAGGAGGATCGCCAATCGGGTTGACCTCAGAGTCGCATGCTCGAGTACTCGTAAGCACTTAAGTTACCGTATGGTCCGAGTTACTGGGGGCGCATTTCTACAAAAATTTGGTCGATCAGATCACTGGCAACCCCGTGCATGTCACAGATTCATCAGATTCATTGATCAGCAACTGCCTCTACTACTACTCGAGTACCGGTACGTACGAGTACAGTGCCGGTGCTCAAATATGATACTAAATATGATACTGTGCTCGAGTACCACTCGTATTGTAATTGCTAGCGTTTACACAGGCAAAAAGGACTCTTATTGCATACCGCCAGAATTCTGAGCTCTGGCCAATTTCTGGCCTGCACAAATGTATGTAAATTATTATAATACGGTACCATAGCAGTACTCGAGTACGGTACGGTAGTGCACCAGGTTAGCGATGAGCCCCTTGTGGTGCGGTACTGCAGCGAGGTTTCATCCCATCTCGTTGGTCGCCACGCCCATTGCCGGTAACAGAGTTGGGGATCGGGGGTCGGGGGTCGGGGGTCGGACCCTGGTACTGTGCTCGAGTATGATATCGTAACCTGCAACCACAGCTACTCGAGTACTGTACAGTACCGTACCGTACTCGAGTGCTCTTTGCTCGGTTTGCTCTCACCTACTCTCCATAAGAACGTCATTATCCCTACTCCAGTACAAACCCCTGCCCCACTTCCACATCCAAACGAAAGACACCACCACCTACCAACCATGAACGCCAATTTACGGATGGCTTCAAAGTTTGCTACTATGCAGCCATGTCTTTCAGTCACTCCAGGAACTCTCCCTCGAATCACCGCCACTACAGCTAGAACTATCTTTCCCGCCACCCGTGTGGGAAATGCTCGGACGGCGAGGCTGTCTACTTCGATGCCTGCTCGTGCCCCAATTGTTATGAATCCACGCATCGATAAATCTGGCTCTTTGATGAAGATCGATATATCCCAGCGCGCAGTGAAAGTATATATTCTTTTTATCTCTCCTGTGACCACTGTTCCGTGAAATAATGGTATTGACATTCACAGCGCCTCAAGGAGATACAACTCAAGGACTCCAACGCCAACCTCGCTTTACGGATAACCGTGGAATCTGGGGGATGCCACGGGTTCAAGTACACTATTTCGCTGTCAGATACGTTTGACGAGGAGGAGGATACGTCGATCACCCCTTTCTCACTCAGCCGTATACGGACAGTGTCACTAATCTGAGGCACAGTGTATTCGAGGAGGATGGTGCAAAAGTTGTCATGGACGAACCCTCCTTGGGTCTTTTAAAGGACAGCACTGTCGACTACACCACCGAGCTTATCGGTAGCCAATTCAAGATTGTCAACAACCCTCACGCGACTAGTTCTTGTGGTTGCGGAACTAGTTTCGACATCAAATCCTTATAAAACTCGATGGGGTTGGAATTAGGAATAACATTCACGGCAGTAGCAGTACCGGTACTAATAATAATACACGGGTGGGAGTTTGTGGTTTTTGTCAACTCTTTTCTTTTTATTTCCATTTTACCCTATTTCACTTCTCATCCTTACCATCTCCTTTCAAACCCACCACTACTCCATGCACCGAGGTTCCGGCGTTGAGTCCTGCTGCCCTCTTCTGTTTTGTGCTTGTCAATACCGTAGACGATAGCCCAATTTCTTGGCGCCCTATCGCGGCTTAAAAAGTTTCTTATCAAAAAAAATAACCCCACCTCATCTCACCTTCCTTCTGGCCAAGTGGTCGATCCCACCACTATTTATTCCAAGCACCACCCCACCACCACCACCACTACAGCCCAGAAAAATGTTGACGGAAGACCAAATCCCAATCGACGCTCTCGTCATAGATGCCGGCCCTCTTATCAGAAACGATTTCACAACCAGCATCCTCAACAGAGTGGAGAAATTGTATTCCACCCCCGCCGTCATTGCCGAAATTCGAGATGCCGCTACAAGGTCTCGCCTAGAGACTACGTGGCTTCCCCTACTCACTCTGCGCGCCCCGAAGCTCGAGAGCATCAATGTTGTCGGTGACTTTGCAAAGAAGACCGGGGACTTTTCTGTGCTTTCAGTGACGGATTTACAGTTGCTCGCTCTGACATATGAGCTGGAAGTGGAGTTGAATGGAGGCAATTGGAGGTTAAAAAGTGTACCCGGACAGAAGAGGGTTAATGGGCCTGTCCCCAAGGCTATGAGGGGAAATTGGGAGGAGAAGGGGGAGGAAGAGGGGATGGTCAAAGTTGATGGCGAGAAGCCTGAGGACGGTGGTGGTGATGCAGAGACTGCTATCGAAAAAGATACACCGGCTACACCGACTAAAGAATGCCTGTCCCAGAAGCTGGGTCATACTCATATCTCTGCCAACCAAATAACACCAATAACGTCCACCGAACCTTCGAGATTCACGGAGCAAGCTTCATCCTCACCCCCAGAACCCACCACGAACGAGGATTCTGGCCCCCCACCGGACACCAAACCCACTGAAAACGTTCCAACGCCAACCTTCGGCTCTGCAACCCCTTCATCTCCCTCCGCCTCTGAAAGTTCCGACTCTGAAGGCTGGATAACCCCCTCAAACCTGCACAAACACCAATCAAAATCTACCTCCTCCTCCTCCCCCTCTCCCTTAACGAACCCCAAAGCCTCTTGGCCCATCCGCGCCGCTCTCGCAACCACCGACTTCGCCCTCCAATCCGTAACTCTCCAAATGAACCTTCACCTCCTCTCCACCAAAACCTTGCAGCGCACCCACACCATCCGCTCACACATCCTGCGCTGCCACGCGTGCTTTAAATTGACACGCGACATGGCAAAGCAGTTCTGCCCCGTGTGCGGCGGGCCGACGCTGCAGCGCGTGTCCTGCTCCACCGACTCGAAGGGCGCATTCAAGATCTACCTGAAGCGCAACTACCAATGGAATAACCGCGGGAACGTGTTCTCGTTGCCGAAGCCTACGCATGGGAGTGCTAATGGGAAGGGCGATAGGGAGGCACTGATTCTCCGGGAGGATCAAAAGGAGTACGAGAGGGAGGTGGCTCGGGGCGAGAGGAGGAAGGAGAGGGATTTGCTAGATCCGGATTACCTGCCCGGGATATTGACGGGTGAGAGGAGGGATGCTGGGGGACGGCCCAAGATTGGGTATGGCAGGAGGAATCCTAATGTTGCGAGGAAGGGGGGGAAGAAAAAGTGATCATCTCTCTTTATCTTTCCCTCCCAGTAGCTTGAATAAAAGGGTCTGGTTTCCCAAGTTCTTATTTGTCTTTGCTTTTTTTTCTTTCGCTATATAAAAGTTTATATCAGACTCTGCATTGTTTTATGAACCATCTAAAACCGCCGTTCTCCCCCCAAGTATAACTTTCCACCTCACCTATAGCCCAAAGTCTACAGCACAAGTCAAGTCTTCCTCCTCAACAGCCCCTTAAAAAAGTCAAAACTATTGTTGTCACTCTGCAGCGCAATCGACCGTCCCGTAGGCCTACCGCCCTCATCCAACTCATCCGCCGTCAAAAGCCCGTAATCCGTAGTAATCCCACGAATCCTAGCCTTCCTCCCCCCCTCCATTTCCAATCGAACAATCTGCCCACTAAAACTCACCATCCCGTTATCAGTCAACACATACTTTTTTCTTTTGTTCTTTTTCTTAAAATAAAATAAAAAAGAAACAAATCGCAAAATAAAAACGCACAACTCAATCATAGCACAGACCTATGCAGCCAATGCCTGTAATACAACTCCTCGAACGGAGCGAACCCGCTACGACAGAATTGGTAATACATCTCCTCGAAAACGACCAGGATCTTAGCCAAGAGACGTTCCTGCTCGAAGGCTGGCAGGCGGGATAGACCTTTGGATTTACGGGTTCTGTTGAGCTTGTCTAGGATGTGATTGAGGGAGGTTGTTGGGGCGTTGTTTGTTGTGTTTATGCCGCAGCCGACGACTAGGAGGAATTGGTCGTTAGCGTAGCTGGAGTTCACGAGAATGCCGGCTATCTTGAGGAACTCTTTTTCGTTTTGGGGATTTGAGGCGTCTGGGGGGTTGGAAAAAGATTAGTTTGATGGCTATAAGAGAGGAAGAGTGCAAAAAAGAGGTGGTCACAGATGTCGTTGGGCCATTTAAGGCGGACCGGCATGTCTCCGAAACCTATATCGTAGCCCTTAATTGCTTCAACGATGGCAAGGGCGACTAGGTATTGGACGAAGACCACTGGTGCTTGCACACTTAGCTCTCTAGGGTGCCGGACGCAAGTTGAGAATACGAGTGCTCCCATGGGAGATACCCAGACATTGGATCCACGACCTCGTCCAGCAACTTGGAGCGTGGCTACAGCCGTTAAACCGCTTGGGAGGCGTTGGAGGAGCTCAAAGTTCCTAATCATCTAGGTCAGATATGGCTCAGACTTCGATACTCGGGGAGATATACTTGTCCAGCATGGTGTTTGTGCTAGTAACAACCTCGCCATAAAGAAGGAAGGATCCGAAGATTTCAGGGGAAGAGCGAGATTGGGACCTGTAACGCTCAAGATGCTTAAAATAGGCGGTATGATCGAAGTATGGCGTTTCTTTAGAAGGTGGATGCCCGGAGTCATGAATCTGTACATGTTTCTCTACCTTGTTGTAGTCAATGATTTTATGGGGGGAATCTTGTTCTCCAGTCAGCGCGTCTGCGAGGGACCCCATTGAGAATGGCTCCGGGTTTCTTTCGAATATAAATGTGTCGTTCTCCCCAACTATCTTTTGCTTGTCTCCGTCGGCGACCGATATTTCCCTCAATCTATCTACTAAACGTCCGACATCTGCTGGGTCTGTGGAGGAGAGGTGGAGGAGCGATAAATTTGGGATGGTGCTAGCCTCTCCTGAGGCACGGAGCCCCAGTTTTATTAGACAGGCCCTCAGGAAGGCCTCGCGCCGGATGTCGGTTTGTTCTATCAACTCTATTCTCTCGCGGTACTCACTGTTCCCGGAATTCTTGTCCAGGTTTATAGCGGCAAACCTATAAAATTGGCACATGTCAGCTAGCCTCCAGAGGGGGAAGGGGAATCATACTCAGGGTGTGGCCCAGTTAGAATGGCACCCCCGTTACCAATTTTGCAATATACCACCGCAGCATCTCCGCCCTCCACGCTCAACTTCTCTTTCTCCTCATAGCGTGCGAGAACCTCCACACCTCTACCAGCATACTTGCCTGCATCAACAAACAATCCTCCACCATTGTAGTAGGAGTTAAATCCCTCCAATTCGTTGTCTCCGAGAGCTTCACTCTCAATCTTAATCTTGGGAGCCCTAGCTCCCTCCTCACTCGCATACTGAAACCCAGCAAACGCAGCACCTCTGCAAGCCCCTGGGAAGAATTGGAGCTCTCTACTTCCCACAACTTCCATCTTTCCATTCCCGACTTCAAACTCCACCATCTTGCACCCGTAGTAGCCTCCAGCACAAAACCCAATGAATGCCCCACCTTTACGAACAAATTGAGCTATCTTCCTATTTCCCTCGCCATTGAGCACTCGACAGTACCCGAGGTCTGCGCCGCCAGGTATAACTAGGAGCGCACAAGACGTTTCCCATGGCTCTCTGAGAAGCGCGTCGGCCGCTGCTGGGATGACAGCATAGTGGGGTGATAGAAGTCTGCGGAGGGAATAGAGGCAGTGCCTAACTGACTCTACCGTTGTCCCTGTGCCTGTTGCCTGTGTGAGCCTTTTATCACAGCCGATGGCTTGGTTAATCCAGAGAGGGGTATGATACCAGAGTACACTAGCACATTCATTCGACCCATCTTTAGCGCGATCAGTAGATCTAAACTTGAAGCCGAAACTTGCGGTGCCCAACGAGCCAAAAAGAGTCTAAGGTGATAGACATAATATCAGTATACCGGTAACACAGGCAACGCACCCTCTGGCACTTAAGTTATCTCACCCTCTCGCTTTAACGCTTCTTTTTGGAGATTTTACCAGTCCTCTATTACCGGGTAAACAAAGCTACCAAGCGCAGTACTGTACAGTACAACACAGACCAGATGCCGGATAAGAATAAACCACCGCAGAATGCCCCACCGAGGGAGCAAGATGAGGATGATGAGTTCGATGCTTGGTAAGTCAATCTTTACGAGAAAGCCTTGGGTAAAAGAGTGATCTACTTTTTGCTCGTTTTCTGACGGGTCAACAATTGGTTCAGGGACAAAAGAATATCTGATACTGGATGTGCAGGTAAGGTTCCCTTACCGTCCATAGTTGAAGGGGATGGTAGGGTAGGTTTAATAACATAATCACAGCGGAAAATACGAGGCTTAACGATTGCTTTTTCGAAAAGAGGGATTGGCGGAAGTGCCAGGAAGAGGTTCGCAACCCCACCCGAGTTCCTCGTTTGTCCTGCTCTTGATCACGGGCAGTCGGCGGCGGAATTGAGACTAATGCATTCTTGCTTGTACAGATGGAAGCCTTCAAAGAATGTTGGAGGCTGAAGGGAAACACAGATAGAACAGACTCTAGAGACAATTGACTAATAAAGAGGAGGATAAATGATTGCCTTTTTCATTGCATGTAAAGCGTTATAAAAATAAAAAATAAAAATTGGCCCAGTGGATAACAGAACCTCGACCGTGCAGTAAATTTAGTGCAGTACCGGTACTGTACCAGTAGTGGGGCGTGCTCCAATGTCATAACCCTGTAAGGAAGCCCACCATTGCAACGAATCTCGGCATTTTTAGTTTGACCATCCCTTCTTCCCCCGCCAAACAAGAAAATCTTCTTTCAAAACTTCAACACCCAACACCCCCTTCTCTTGCATTCGGTGCTCCATTTTACATCCCCTATTCTCGAAAATGTTCTCCGTCTCTCGGAGAGTTCTTGGGGGGCGTCTCGCCTTGAAGTCGTCAGCGAGATTGATCTCCCCTCCGTCCTCCAGCGCACTCGTAGTCCGTTACCAAACAGCCAGTGCCAGGCCCGAGCCCATGGGCACCAAGCCTCAAAACACTTCCATCTCTAAGTCTGGTTTTAACGATGCCCCAGAGCTCATCCTTGACGAAGGTACGGGCGAGAAAGTCGATTGGGCTAGATCTTTCCACGGATTGTCGACAGAACCGTTCTCCAAGGAGGCAGCCGATGTTTTGCTTGCTCCTGTTGACCCCGAGGATGTTGAAATCAAACCTGGTACCCTCCCCCCCCCCCAGGAGAAAAATCTAGCATGAAATACTAACCAGTCATGCACTAGATGGAATTATCTATCTTCCTGAAATCAAGTATCGCAGGATTCTCAACAAGGCTTTTGGCCCCGGCGGTTGGGGCCTGGCACCCAGGGGTGAGACCATCGTGACCGAGAAGACAGTTACTAGAGAATATGCTCTTGTTTGCAATGGCCGGTGTGTAGTTTCAGATTCTGGGTTGTGTCTCAGTGCTAATATACCTTAGTCTCGTTTCTGTTGCTCGTGGCGAACAAGACTACTTCGACCCAAACGGTATCCCCACTGCAACTGAAGGCTGCAAATCGAATGCCTTGATGCGTACCTGCAAGGATCTCGGAATTGTCAGCGAGCTTTGGGACCCACGCTTCATCAGGAGCTACAAGAAAAAGTACTGTGAGGAGAAGTTTGTTGAGCATATCGTATCAAAGAAGAAGGTGAAGCGCTGGATCAAGAAGGGAGACCAGATAGACTACCCCTTTAAGCTCGCTTCTTTCAATTAGAGAATTGGGCCCAATTTTTCCTTGTTTCTTTCATCTACGATCTGGGTACAGCGGCGAGCAATTGAGGGTTCCGAGGATCAGGTCTGAAATCATGTACACTAGCACTTTCCCTCTGTCTGTGCCGATCAATTTCACTTTTATGTTCACAAACGGATAGCTTATCTTCCCTCAATTGTCACACATACTCTCTTTCCAACCGCTCACTAGCTCAAATCTTTGCGTAGACAGGATAATGGAAATCCGGTCTGGAGATGTCCTCTCGCACCTTATAACTCTCCTCCGCATCCTGAAGAATCACCATATCCACCTCTCCAATAACCATCTGTTCGTGAGCACCCTCAGCCTTGGCAATATCCCCCATGATAGGCATTGTTATTTGTGATAATCCAGCAAAACCAGACCCCTCCGGTCCACCAGCGTTTGCGAAAGCGATACATGAGGTGTTCTCAAAAGCGCGTGATACCACAATCGACTCAAGATATATAGCCTCGGATCTAGGGTTCCGCTGAAAAGCGGGCTCCGTCAGGTCCAGTAATGTCCCTTCCCATACTTAGCTGCGGAACCATCATCAGAGGTACTACGTGAAGCAGAAAATATCTTACAGAACGAGGGAATTATAATGATTTTTGCGCCCTGGACTATAAGTGCACGAAATGCTTCAGGGACTGTGCCTTAGGTCAATTTCTCTGCACGCAATTGTTTTGCCGAGGGAAGAAACGGTGATATACATGCCAAGTCCCAGCATATCAGAAGACCAACTTTTCCAAGTGGAGTATCTATAACTGTATGCGGGTTGTTTCCAGCGGCCTCTAAGTGCGCCTTCTCGGTATGCCTATTCACATATTAGTCAAGTTCATGGCCACTGGAGTAAAGGAAACTAAAAACCAAAGATTCTTCTTGGTATATGAGCCCAATATTTCCCCCTCATTCGATATGAAGTAGGCAACGTTATACAACATATCCTTTCCATCGTCAACATGTTTCTCAACAAACGTCCCCGGGACAATATTGATACTACATTCCTTCGCTAGTTCCTGCTCCATCCCTCAAGACAATTTAGCCCCAGAGCAACTAAACGGCCGGTTTCAAGGATTACGTACGCAGAACTTAGAAATATACTCTTTGTCGACATGGGCATCCGCAAATCCAGGGTCATTTGGGACCCATGAGGTGAGAAAATACTCGGGCAGGACCGCCAGTCGGGCGCCCGCCTTGGCAGCCTTCCGGATGAAGTCCTGGGCACGATTGAAGTTGTCCTCCAGCTGCATTGGCTTAGGGTGGAGTTGGATTACCGCGCACTTCCATTTCGACGGTATTTCAGACATATCTGACGGAGGGCTCGTCTCGAGTGCAGTTCAGGTGGTGTATGTGGGCAATCAAAAGAGTGGATCCCAGTATTTCTATGAGGAGCTCGGTTTTCGACGGGTTCCATAGGCCAACGTCATAGTATGAGATAATATTGCGGTTGGGTTATGATGGGAAATGCTTGTGACATTCAATGATCAAAGTACGGTAGGGGTACCGGCATTTCCTCCCCAATATCCACTTGGGTACGTGCCAGTATATATTTCTTACGACTTAGGCCCTGTTCGGCATGTCACAATATAAAAATATGCTGTTTATCTGAAAACAGCATATTCCTTAATACACAATGCACAAGGTCGATAAAGGGGAACTTTGGATCACAGACCGACAGCAGATGCCCTTCTGTGTATATACGGCATGTTTTCATATTGTGGACATGCTGAAAAAGGCCTTAATGAGGAGGCATGATATGTAGCGTTTCCAGGAACCGAATTAACTTAAGCTTACCGGAGTTGACCCCTTCAAAAAAAAATCATGGTATGAGTGATTGACTGTGAGCCAAAGGAGGGCAAACCCTAGTGTAATCTTCTATCCCCACAGAGGGCGCAATTTTGGTTTGGAGATTCTGGATGCTGCGGCGTTGATTGGCAACGGATTGAAAAAAGTCAACTACGATACCTTATCACAACCTCATCCCTCCATCCCCGCCGCGACGAACTAGCCAAAAATGTTAGCAAACCAAAATTTCAACGGTACAACTCGCCATCCCCGTGAGGATTCGGATACCGACGATGAGGTTCTTGCTTCAACTTTAGTCGACGCACTTCGAGATGACGGCGACTACGATGACATGGAATCGGCGGGTGGGAGTCTCCAAATATCTGGTGAAAATATCCAGCAGCGATTAGCTGCAGCAGCTACCCCTCTGGACTTCCAAGCCCCGCTGCAGAACCGATTTGACAGCTACGACAATTATTGCACGCTTTTTCACTTCATCCTCAATTCGGACGGGCCAGTGGATCTAGAGCTACCGACTGTAGGTTCATTTTCACATTACATTGATACTCCTATGGGACAAGTGGACGCAACAACGGTAGCATCCTGCGGATTGACTCTTTTTGTTTTCGTTCCCGCGCTTCCCCGGAGGGTGATATGGTTAAGGATGAGTGAGCTAATGACAGTTTGCTGTTAGTACTACTGGGCCTGGGATGTCATCGATGAGTTTATCTATCAGTTTAACAGCTTCTGTAGCCATCGCAATGCCGTAGCCCGAAAAGACGGCGGTGGTAGTGAGGAAGAGAGAAAGCTGTTGTGTGATAACCCGCAAACTTGGGGGTGCTACAGTGTACTTAACGTTCTCTACTCCCTAATCCAACGCTCTCAGATGAACGAGCAGCTCGCGGCTATTAAGAAAGGACAAGACCCAAAGTAAGTGCCCCCTTCCGAGATTGGGGATCAGGCTGAGCTTAATACTGATCCGGGTGCTATAGTGAGGTTGCTGGTGAATATGGGTCTCGCCCATTGTACCGAATGTTGGGCTACTTCAGTATCATTGGGCTGCTCCGGGTTCATTGCCTGCTTGGTGACTTTACGCTAGCGCTCAAAACCTTGGATGACATAGAGTTGAACAAGAAGGCTGTCTTTGCTCGCGTAATGGCAGCTCATTTCACTACGTAAGCCCTTACTCCCATGACCACCGCCCCCTCGGATACCGTCGATGCTAACCCTCGCACAGATACTACTATGTTGGGTTCAGCTACATGATGATGAGAAGATATGCAGATGCTATCAAGGCCTTTTCACATATCCTTGTCTACGTCTCACGAACTAAGAACTTTCAGAAGAATGCTCAGTTCGACTCCGTATGCCACTCATCGATCACTTCTATTCGTGCATTTGCTAATACTGCACTTGCAGGTTACTAAGAAGAACGACCAGATGTACGCTCTGATTGCTATTTGTGTAGCTCTCTGCCCTACTCGCCTCGATGACACCATCCATGCTTCTTTGCGTGAGAAATACGGTGAGCAATTTACCAAGATGCAACGCGGAGGCTCCGATGCACTACAGATCTACGAGCACCTGTTTATGTCTGCTTGCCCTAAATTCATCTCTCCCATCCCCCCAGATTTCGATAATCCGGAGAATAATGTCGACCCCTCGAAGCACCACCTTCAGATTTTTATGGCAGATGTGCGGAACTCTATGCTGGCGCCTACACTAAAGAGCTACCTTAAGCTATACACTACCATGGACCTCAAGAAGCTCGCGGCGTTTATCGAAGTCGATCCTGAGGTTTTGAGGACTCAGTTGTTGGTTTACAAACAGAGGAGTAGGCAGACCAGATGGATTGAGGGTGGCTTGCTGGAAGGAGAGACCATTAATACCTCTGATTTGGATTTTGCCCTGCAAGGAGTAAGCCTTTCTACAATGTCCCAAAAAGGGTCCTGCTGACTAGAGCGCCGTAGGACCTAATTCATATCTCGGAAGCTAAGGTTGGGAGAAGGCTTGTGGACTGGTACCTCCGCAACCTTGCAAAGACCTATTAAGCAATGTGTGGACGGATGTATGAGGTTGGTCTCTAGGGAGAAAAATAAAGGGGGTTCTCATAATGGTGTCTCTGGGTTCTATTTCTTTCACGCGTGGGAAAAGGTCATAAATATCAATGTGAGCACTGGTGGGCCTAGTTGATGTCTTATGGCCTCCTTGTGTATATTCATATTCCCTTAGCAAGTGTGATATATCATGGGGAGTTTTCTTCTTTCCGACCTTCCGCTTTTCGGTCGGTGTAGGCTACGAGTGATACATGGTGATGATGATGATGATGATGATGGAATATTTCAAAATGTGCACGGAGGTATCATGTGACGCATTCTCAACCTCTGTATGATATCATACTTGTATTCATTAGAAAAAACACTCCCCTTGCCCTATCCCTTCCCAAACCCCTGTTCAATCATAAATCATAAAAAACTCCGAGCATACAAAAGGAAAAGGAAAAAAAGAAAGCGGTATCAAACTCGGGTCACAGGAGAGGGGGAAAACGGAGAGAAAAAGCGAAAATCAAACATAAAAAGAACGTTCCCTCTCTCACGACAGAACCGGCGCCCTATCCCTGTCCCTATCCATATGCGGCGGACTCACAGGCGTTGCTCCAGGCGGCAACTTCCTAGGTGGAGGAGTATGCGCAATGCCCCTCTTCTGTTTCTTCTTCTCTGGGCTATTGCCAAGCCTATCTATCACCGGTCGCGGTGGTGGCAGCGGAACTCTCGCTCTACGTTTGCTGGGCTCTGGCTTGTCTTCGCCTTCACTTGCGGATATGGTGGAGTCACGGGAGCGGGAGCGGCGGCGTTTTTGGTGGGCTGATGATGAAGTGAAGGCTAAGGGGGATAGGAGGCTTGGTCGGGTGTTTTGTGAGGAGTTTGCGGAGGAGGGGAGGGTGGTCGTTATTGATGGGAGGTGATGCTGTTTGCGGGGCTTTCTCAGACGGGGGTGAGAGTTTTGCTGATTGGGATTATCACTGTGGTGATGATGGTGATGGTGATGGCGATGGTGGTGGTGGCGGTGGTCGGAGTGGTCTTCCTCGACCATTTCTTGTGAGAGGACTTGTGATGCTAGGAGGCCCAAGGCTGCTAGTCCGTCATCTTCATTGTTAGTGTCGGATTCTGGAGCATTGCGTGGTCCCGGTGCCCGTGATGGACCTCTGCGACCGTCATCCCGTCTGGTTGTGAGCTGCTGGTGGTGGTCTGCGGTAGCGGAGGAGGAAGTAGGGCAACCCGGAGACCGGGAGACCTCTAATTGGTGCTGGTGCTGTCGGTTGTCCCGAATCCGCTTTTTCAATTTCTCGTTCTCGCCCCTCAGTTCACTTAGATCCTCGCGGTACTCTCGGAGACTGCGCTTAGCACGTCTTAACCGCCGCTTGTACAATTCGTTCTCCTCCGCGAGCGCGGCTTGTTGGTTGGTGTTCCAGGAGCCCTGGTCGAGACGGAGTACCTCCACTTCACGGCGAGTGATATCTGATTCTACTTGGTGACGGGCGGCTGCTTCTGAATTCTCCAGCATGAGGAGTTTGTGCTGGAGGGTGTAATGCGTTGCCGTAGTGCGTATTGAGGATAGCGATGACGAGAGGGTCCTGATCAGCTGGTTGGCTAGGCTCAGCTTGGATCGCAAGGTGCCCAAATCGAAGGATTCAATAGCGGACGGGCTAAGGTCATCCCATGTTTCCGTCTCAAGTGGAGGCGCTGGTAGCGCCGGGAGTTCAATAGGAGTTGGGACAGCGGTAGTAGAAGCTGTAGACGAGGGGCCGAAGGATGTGGAGGCGAAGGATGGGGTCACTGCGCGGTTATAGAAAGATTTCGCTGGGGCAAGATGGGCATTCGGTGTCAAGGGCTGCTGGTAGAACTGTAAGTGAGAGTCCGAGGAAGGAGTCACTTGGATCGCGACTGGTGAGAGCGGCGGTGTAGGCGTGCGTACAATAGACCGCGAAAGATGTCGTTGGTGGTCTTCCTGGGCGGCCATTGGCGTACCAATGGGATGGGGCGAGAAGCGGGCAACGTCTATGGATAAAAATACTGTACAGTGCGAGCAGGGCTATGATAGAAAAAGAGAGGGTGTGTGTGTGTGGTCCGAAGAGCGATGGGCTAGATAGAAGTGTGAGAGGGGCGAGGAGGAAGAGGGGGCCTCCTCCGTGGGGAAGGGGAGCGAGAGGCACAGTGGATGGTTGAACTACCGGGGGGGGGGGGCTTTGAGTGTGACTGACGATCCAGACGTCAAGTACTGTCCATTGTAAACAAGAGATGAGGTTGGGTGTGACAATGGAATTGTTTTATATAAGCACCATAGCTGTGCAGCCACATTTTTAATGCTTGGCTCGATTCACTTTGTCTGGTTGTGAGGCTGCTATTATGGCAACCTGATCCATCTCACCCCTTCCACCTTGCCCGCACAGACCGATCTCTGGTTTTCCTGACCAGAACGAACTCACTCAGGGGACACCCTTGGCTTCTCGTCCCGCTCCAGAGCGGTCAGCGGGTCGTCTAACTTTGCCACGCTTGATATCAACATCGTGGCTCTCCCATAACAATCCTGTGACAAGGGCAATTGTACGGTAGCGGTACTTGCATCAGAGCTGCTCTCTGTTCTCCTAATTGTTTATGATACTAATATGATTGATTGTTCATGATACTAGTATGATACTGTACTGTACTATGTAAACTTTGCTGTGGTCACGCTCAGTCACTCTTGGCTCAAGAAAGTCAATTTTGAGCCTGTTCGACGCGTCCACCTTGAATTAATTAGTTGCGCCCAGACACACGGGAACCAACCAGAGCAGCTAACCATTCGTACTCGTACTGTACTAGCACACTTCCGCAGCCAGATTATGAAAGTCACTCTCCCTTCCCACTCCTTTCGCTAACATGCCACCCATCAGTTCCTTTTCTCGCTTCTTCTCCCTCTTCTTTCTTCTCCTCCCTCCCTACCCCTGATCTTATCAGCCGGATTGTTTGCATGCTTCCACAATGAGTGAGGGTCGTGAAGTCGACAGTCCTATCATGGAAACTCCTACTATTGGAGAAGTGAATGAGGTGGGTGAGGTAGTGGGCGAGGTTAGAGAAGAGGAATCTTCTCGGCCCGTGACTGCTTCTTCTATTCATGCCACTACTGCTCCTGCTCCTGCAGCTTTCCCCCGACGCACATTGTCTTCTAGGCTACCAAGGCCGCGGAAAGTTTCACCGACTATTCCACACCCAATCAGTGTTGGTTCCCTGAGACCCTCTGTTCCTAAAGAAAATTTCCAATCAGCTAGATCTCCCAGGGGACCCCCTACTATTCCCAGGCGAGGCCAGACAGCTGGTAGTACTGCAGGTGCGTTTTACCAATTATCAAGAAAACCTAACCTTATCTAATTTTGTATTTGCATCATAGTCAGTCCGACAGATCCACCAGGTTCTCCGGTCATCAGGACCCCAAGGAGACCCAATTTCGGAACACTTGACCATGCCTCACCTACCACAGCATCTCTTGCAAAAAGAGCTTCTATACCCTCTCTTAATAGAAAGTCGTCAGCTTCGTCACTATCAAGAAAAGCTTCCTCATCCCAGCTCCAAAACTCTACTGTTTCGACGCCGCCCGGAAGAAGAACCTCGGATATCAATGGAAACGCAGCACCCCGGCTAGCTAAGAAGCCCTCGGCTTCACAACTTGCCATATCAAAACGTCCTTCTAATCCGCAGTTGTCTAAAAAGCCATCAGCAACCCAATTGAATAGCCCAACAGCTGCTGCCTTGCCCAGCCCTACGCCACTCCGGCGTGCGGCATCGGCATATCTGCCGTCTCGGCAGGGTCCTACGGTAGCTAAAATTCCCCACCGTCCGTCGTTGACCCAACTCCGTCAGGCTTCGGCTGGGAGCAATGGGGCCCCGGCCCCACGGTTACAGAAGATCCAAAAGCCAGCTGTGCCAAATGCGCCTAGCCCAGAATCCCCTTCTCCGAAAAAGGCCCCTAGAGCCGCATCCCAATCTCTCCGGGATACTATTGCCAAAGCCCGGGCTGCTCATCGTGCGATGTCAAACGCAACCAAGCCTCCAGCCTCTCTAGTCGGTGCTATGGCTGCTGAAGTTGCCAATAACGACTTGAACGGGTTCAATTTTTCGAGCGAAGACCCCTTCAATCAAGCCATTTTTGGTGAGGGTGGGTCCACCAAGGTCCTGAAACAACGGATCAAGACTGCCAGAGTAGAGGGCCGTCTCAACGTCTCGAATCTCCAGCTCAACGAGATCCCGGATGATGTTTATAAAATGTATGAGGCTGCGGAGGAGGATTTAGCGTCCAATGAAGCGAACGATGGCCCAAAGTGGTACGAAAGTGTGGATTTAGTCCGATTTGTGGGTGCAGACAACGAGATTGGGGCAATAAGTGAAGATTTAGTAAAGCATTTTGGAGGATTGGCTAGTATTGATGTATGTGGAAAACGTCTGCCTACTGGCGCTTCCTTCCTTTTTGTCTTGCTAGAATTTTCCGTGGTATCATACAAGGAATGCAAAGGCTAATTAGCAGGGTAAATTAGATGCACAACAATCTGCTAACGGCATTGCCGCATAACTTTGGAGAGTTGACTGAACTGACAGTTCTCAATTTGGTGCGTAGCATACCTCAAGTAATGGGCGCAGCTACTTTTTAAGGCTTTACTGACTTCGAACATGGTGATCAGACCAATAACAAGCTAGACAATGGCACCCTTGGTATCATTTGCCAAATCTCTAGTTTGGTAGATCTCAAGCTCGCCAAAAACGGTCTTGAAGGAGAGCTTGATTCATCGATCTCCAAACTCACAAACCTTGAGATCCTAGAGTTGCAGGAGAACAAGCTTGAGTCTTTGCCTTCTTCGCTCGGGCAACTATCCAAACTTCATATTCTCAATATTTCTCATAATATCCTTCAGACCATTCCGTTTGAGTCTCTCCTCGGTTGCCAGTTGCACGAGTTGACTGCCTCAAACAATAAGTTAAAGGGAACTTTATTTCCCTGCGGGGTTACTCGATTTGACTCCTTGCACTCTCTGGATATCCGAAACAACCATATCTCTATCTTCAGCGAGGACGATATTGTTCTCTCTTCTCTCCAACAGCTCCTTGCCACCAATAATGGTCTCTTATCATTCCCTTCTGTCGCAGGATGGGAGGAGTTGTTGGTATTTCTTGTTGATTCCAACCGCCTTGACTCACTACCCGACGGTTTAGTTGGTCTGCACCGGGTTCGGACCATTGATGTTTCTACAAACGACATTAAGACATTGGATGCAAGAGTTGGAATCATGGAGGGGCTGGAGGTGCTAAAATTTGATGGAAACCCGCTGAGAGAGAGACAGCTTTTGGGGATGAGCATCGTCGATTTGAAGAGAACTCTCAAAGGGCGTTTGGCTCCGCCCGAGATTATCATTGCGGAAGCAGATGACGATGATCCGGGCAGTATCGACAACTCAGTTGACAACAGGCCCCAGGCCATTTCTAAGAACTCGAAAATTTTAGAGGTTGGGAGAGGTGGCGCGCTAGACCTAACTTCTAAGAACTATGAAGATATTCCCAAGGAGTTAATGGATACTGTCAGGGGAACTCCTAGCAGTGTTTCCCTACTCCATAACAGGCTTACCTCATTCCCATTGAGCCTAGAGATATTTGCGCTTGGGTTGACTATTCTCAACATTGGCCATAACAAACTTTCCGGGAGTTCATATTTCCCGAATAAAATGTCTTTGACATCGCTTACCACCCTCATCATCCAAGCCAATAACATCACTTCTCTGCAGCCATTGATAGAGAACTTGGATGCACCAAAGCTCGATACACTGGATGTTTCGGCCAACCGCCTCAGTTCTATCGAAGGCATTAGGCCAACTTTCCCGCACCTGATTGCTTTTTATGCGAGAGATAATCAGATTACCGAGATTCCGGTAGATTCTGTCGATGGAATAAGGATACTTGACCTCAGCAGCAATGCAATTACCAGCTTGCCGCCTAAGCTAGGAACAGTAAGCAGCATTCGTGAGTTGAGGGTTGGTGGAAATCTTTTTAGGGTTCCGCGCTGGCAAGTTTTGGAGAAGGGGACAGAAAGTGTGATGGAATGGCTTCGGGGAAGATTACCTGTTGATGAGCAAGCAGAGTAGTTTTCTGTAACAGGTTGCGGATCATATCAGATAAGAGGCGTAGGTTTGGGTGAATTACAATAGAAAAAGTGTTACAACGGGGTTTGGGAGAAAGGTTATTAGAAATAGATATAATAATAATATTGCCATTGTAGTTGTAGTGTTAGTGCTTTAATTCAGTGTACTGTACCGGTTCCAGCCACTCTGAGAACGCTCGCGTAATCTCACAGGTCCTCGCTCGGTGCCTCTCAGCCAAGGAGATATTTTAAACCATAGTTACCCTCTTGAATGGAGGGCGCAATTTTGGGGTTTTTGCGTCTGTCCCCCGAACGTCATTAAACTCTATTCCAGTTAACCCCTCTCTACCCGAGCTTCTTGTTTGCTCCCTACTGGTCGCTTGTTTCTTAAGCAATCGGAAAATGGTATCATACCAATCTCCTCCTCCTCCTCCATTTCCTCTAATTACACAGCAAAGTAATAAAAATATGGTGACCCACCAGTCTCGCTACGAAATCCTCTCACCAGAAGGCCTCCGCACCGATGGCCGCCGCTGGAATGAAATGCGTCGCTTCTCAGCCAAAATGGCCACCACCACAGCCGCAGACGGCAGTTCATACGTAGAGCACGGCAACACGAAGGTGATATGCTCGGTCAACGGTCCAATTGAGCCCCGCACCGCCGGCGCTCGCAATTCCGAGCGTGCAACGATCACAGTGGACCTCTGCTTCGCAGCCTTCAGCGGGACGGATAGGAAGAAGAGAGGAAAGGGCGACAAGTATTTTGCCCGCCCTCAAACCGCCAAACTTACTGCGCTTGCCAGGGGGGAGACACTTTGCTAACGGATTGGGGGTAATCAAAAAAAGACGAGTCCTAGAAATGCAATCCGCCCTCTCCCACACCTTCGCCTCCACACTCTTGACCATCCTACACCCACGCTCTGAGGTGCACATCAGTCTGCACATCCTCTCCCAGGACGGCTCAATCTTAGCTACTTGCGTTAACGCCGCCACGCTCGCGCTCGTCGACGCTGGTGTGCCCATGACTGACTACGTGACTGCATGCACTATTGCGTCCTATACCAACCCGGACGAGTCGGACGAACCCTTGCTTGACATGAACTCCGCAGAGGAGATGGACTTGCCGGGGGTCACGCTCGCGACTGTGGGCAGGAGCGACAGGATTTCTCTACTACAATTGGAGACTAAAGTGCGCTTGGAGAGGCTTGAGGGCATGCTAGCTGTTGGCATTGACGGGTGCGCGAAGATTAGGCAGTTGTTGGATCAGGTTGTTCGCGAGCATGGGAACGAGATGGCAAGGATGGGGGCACTATAATTGACTTAGGACAGGTCTTCTCTTTTTTTCGAGTATTAGATTTGGTTTGTCTTTCTTTTTGCTAGGATATATCTATATCTATGGGGCTGGGAGTTTTGTTTTTAGTTCTTTTGCGGCCCGTCGTGCAGTGACGCTCGATTGACCAAAGACAGTGCAGTAGTATTAGAGCGCGGGGGGGGGGTTTAAAAAAAAAGATCTGCTCTCCCAGACCTAAGAAAAAAAGTGCTAGATTTTAGTGCTATGCATATATATATCAGAAGCACGGTACAATACATAGCCTTTCCAAACCTTTACAGTACATCACGTATATATTAGTAGACCCTCGAACAAAGCAGATGAAGCTGCTTGACTAATTGCAATGTGAAATAGATGTATCTTTCCCGCATAAGCAACACCCAACTACCGGCATCTCCGTAGTATATAATATGCGTAAAAGCAAGCGCGGAAAACTTTCAACTTAACCCACCACTTTGTGTAAAAAAAATTTAAAGGGGGGAGGGGGTAGGTCATGAGTCTCTACTACTGAGTGCCGTACTGAGGGGGGAGGTCATTGAATACAGTAAAACAATTTCTACCGATCATAAAACATAGAGACAAAGCAAAAGTGCGAACCAATCATCTAATCCAATCAAAAGTCTTCCCCCTTCTATCCAAACCCTTACCATTCATTATCCACACCTAGCAAGGACGAGGCTCCTTAGCAAGCCAGGACCGGGCTTGCGCTGCTCTCAGATACCAGCCATAAATAGAGCAAATCATTTCCAACCCCCCCCAGCCAGTTCAGCCTTCTGAGTAGCCTCTTATGCAGCAGATATAGTACCGTCGAATCACGAGTCGTGTGCTAACTTAGATATCGTACTTAAATCGCTGGGTGGGCCGCTTGCTGCCCTTCCCACAACCTATATATTATGACACCTCTCTCCCCTAGCCTTCTTGCATAGTGCCAAAGTTCTAAGTGAATCCCCTCCTTCTACTGCCGGTATACCGTCTACCGCTGCGCTAAGCTATCCCCCCTTCCCACTCACTTTGATATTAATATAATACAAAACGCCAAAGTGAGCAAAGACGTTACTGTGAGCTAACGCTTAAAGGGGTGAGTGTCAATGCTCGAGGTCTTGGGAGAGGCGCGGGGGGGGGGGTTGCTTGTAGTTTGGTACTGTACAGAGCTCGCAAACCATAGAATTATCAGGTTCCTCACACCCTGTTCCCACTCAAAGTTCACCTCTATCTATCACTAAACTACCTGTGCTACGAAAGCTGACGGGCAAGATAGTGTATACTCGTGAAAGTGCTATGTCTGGAGAATTCCTAAATAAGATGTTACAGCCAAAAGAAACAAACCAACTGACAAACAGGTTTTCTCTAACTTGGATCACAAAATTGAAAATCGCAACGAACATATTATCATGCCGCAAAACAGAGATTTCCATTTTTCCTTGTACGCATGCACCAATGAATGGATGCCTAAATACATGGTTTAGGATAATGTATATTTCGTAGCTTAGAAGAAAAAAAAACTTTTAAGGGAGTAAACCCAAGGGTAGAAGAAGGTTCAGGGGGAGAGGGAGGTAAAGAAGTAAGGAAACTAGAAACAAAGGGGGAACTAGGTCTTCATAGCTCCCCCATGGAAGCCGGACTGTTGATTAAATTGAACATTTTTCTGTGTTCGAGGACCCTTGTGACCGCCTCTTCCGCCCCTTCCACCTGAATGATCGCCCCGCTGGCCGCCTCTTCCGCCTCTACCTCCTCCGCCTCCACGCTGCTGACCGCCTTCAAAGCCACCTTGGCCTTGCGTCTTCTGCTCCAAGACCCGCTCGTTTTGCTCCATCAGGCCGCTGGCTTTGTCGCTGAGCGTCAAGGCAAGAGTTTGCAGACGTGAGAGCTCGACGCCCTTTCTGAAGATGATAGCGTTGTTGACCTGGTCCAACGCCGCCGCGATCTCTTCGTGGGCGATCATCTTGCTCACCAATGCCGAAACCTTACGCTTGCTGAGATCGAACATCTCAACTAGGCGGCCGAGTGATAGTGTATCATAAAAGGGAGCATAGGTGAAAAGATAAGTCCTGAGGCCTTCCTCCTGGATCTTCTCGGAAAGCATCTCCTTAATCTTCTGTGGTTCGGGGAGGAGATCCCAAATCTTTATGGCGTGGATGAGTTCGCTTGATCTCTTCCACTCCCCGGCGGCGAGGGCCTTAGCAGATTGCATTACGTGATCTCGGGTATTCTCCGGAGGGCCGGTGAAGATCTGGCGTTCATGGTATTCGAGCATACGCCGGAAAGTCTTGCTGATAACACGCTTCTTCATATCTGGCGAGGAGCCACTTGCGGCTAATGCCGGGATCTCAAGTAGCATTGAGCAAGTGAGATATGCGCACTCCAAGAGTTCAAGATTAATATGCTGGTGGAAGGGAAGTTGCCGTTGCCTCTCGAGACGCTCCTGTTCAGGAGTGACTTGTGAGTAGCGCTGGATCTGTACACCCTGGGCTAAGAGCTCCTTAAGTCTGCCGGTACCGCAGATCTCCTGTAGTGATGTCTGGGCTTCATAGATTAATCCGGCCCTGAAAGCGCAAAGTCCAACCTGAACCAAAGTTCTGTTATACAAGATTTGGGTGCTAACGTCGGCGACATGAATGTTCTCTTGGAGATGTGACATGAGAAGCATATCGCGGGCCTTGTAGAATTGGTTGTGAAGAGCATAATGGTAGATGTGGCAAAGCATAGCCCGTGTCCGGATAACAGTGGCATCGTGTTTGTAGAGGTAGGTGGCCAATGTGTGGAGGAGATTAGTCGCATCCGTAGGAGCGATGGTTCTAGGAGAAATCACGGAGTTAAGCTGGGTAGGAATCAGCTTCCAAGCGTTCTCCTCGGCAGTAATAATGACTTGTTCGGGCTAGCAGCAAATGTTAGCGAAATGCAGGACAGAGTTTCGCAAGAACTACCTTAAAGTACAAGTGCTCAAGTCTTCGCATGATAACACGGTTCAGCGACTCGTCGGTGGGAATATTCTGGCCTCTCTGGAGCCTCTCCAAATACAACTGATTCCGCAGGATGGTTGTGTATAGAGCACCTTCGTCACTCAGCCTATCGATGTATTCAGTTGTATGAGGGTCAATGTGTTGTAGTGATCGAGTGAGTTCATCATCGAGCCTGTCAACAAAGGAAACAATGCTTCCCGGGATCTTGAGAATCTCGCCGGGGGCTGGCTGAGGAGGTTTTTCATCATCGTCCCATTCCTCAGCGGTCTCAATAACAACATAATCGGGATTAGCTTCCAAAACCTCCAACAATGTATTGAATTCTTTTTCAGCGCTGGGAATGATAGATTAGTCAATAGCTTGGTTAGGGTTGAAGATCCCGGCACAGTACTCACCATTTCCATTGATCAGTTGCCATGTAGGAGAGAGCACCGGTGGTGAGATCGAATCGCGTGGAAATGAGAGCCAGAAGAACCTTGATTCTCTGATAGGGTGTGTGGGCCACTTCATACAGTTTTTCCATAACCTTAATCTGTTCTCCCTTGTCCGTATTCTTCTTTCCCCTTGCCTCGATAATGACTCGCAGATGTTTGAAAATACTTTCAGGCGTATACACCAGGGTCCTTCCACCCCGTCCAACCAAAGAGAACCCTTCATCATCGCCATCCTCAAAGACACCTAAGTCCTGAGGACGTGGCGCTCTAGGAGTTGGAACAGTTTCCTCTCTATCCTCGACCATGAATCCCTCCTTATCTTTTCTATATGCCTCGACTTGCGACTCATACGAACGGTTATTACGCTTTACACGTTGCTTGATTGTATTCAGAGCACGAGCATTGGTAGCGTTCATCTTCTTGGCCGTAGCTTTATCCTTGAGGGTCTCATTCATAAAATCCTCCAACTCGGCAATGGCTCGGATGTAAACCTTCGGTATCTCAGGACTTTTTGATATAACCTTGTTGAGCTTATCAAATTCTATAAAATCAAAAAATGTTATCTTAGTGCCCCACTAAACAACCCAACCTGCCCCGCTCCCACACCAAACCAAATCAAACGAACATCATGAAAGCCGGAATTGTACCCACCTACTGATATAAGCACCCAGTCATTGATCTTCTCTCCATTCTCAATGAGCTTGATAGAGCCCTCGATTTCCTCCAGCCGTTTATCCTTCGCGCTCTTGACGATGCGTTTGCCGTCCTCTTCATCGCTGCTGTCATCACCCCCTCCCCCGCGAGACAAGAATTTTAGTCCCGCATTATCATCATCGTCAGGCTTGTCGGCTTCATCCGACTCGTCTTCAGAACCGGACTCGTCGGCACTAGCCTCCTCCTCTTCCTCCTCTTCCGAATATAAGTCCTCGTCAGAGGAGCTTGTATCGCTGTCGCTTAGACCCCCGTGAAAGAACCGAGACATGATTGCTGAGCTTCAACGACAGTGCGTGGGTGGGTGACCTGCAGCTTAAGGAGATTCCTGTATCGGCGGAGGATGGAGGTTTGGTTGTGGTTGTGGTCGCAATGGTAGTGGGGAGCTTGTCTTGGTATTATTTCGCCCGTTCAAGGTAAACAGAACCGCTGGAGCAAGATAAAAAAAAATTTAAAAAAACACCCTTGTGTGGTTGAGGGTTATTCATTGAACTGCCCTAAAGCGGCCACCTGTCACGCCTGTGGCCCCAATTTCTTGCAAGTGGGACTCAAAAAGTGAGGTCTCACATCAAGATATTACGCCAGAGAAAATTTCACAAAAATCCAAACTGTCTCTAGAAGCGCTGAGAACAGTAAATACACCATTTTCTATATACAAATGTCCACTCAATTCACAACTCAAGAGCGGTATGTGATTGAGCTTTCAAATTCCGCCAAGACACAGTCTCCCCACCAAAAACAATGGTCTTGGCCTAGTTTTGAGGAAAGTTTTGCTCCCCATTGCTATCATACTGCTCTTCAGATAACTTAAATCCATTTGAGGTTTCAATAGAAGTCGTGGACTTACCCTATCTTTTATTCAGGTATTAGTTCTGGAGTAACTGTGCAAAATCGGCTATTTTTGGTGTAAAATCGCTTGTGTCCACTCACTTTTTTGCGTCCCACTGGTATCAAACTGGTGAAATATGGCACTTTAACGGGCTTCCAAACGACCTGACTTCATTCTTCTATATCTACCGGAGCCGAGCCCCAATAATAAGGAGAAAAGCTCTGCTTGTACGAAAAAACAGATATCATACAACAATTGGAGGGCGGTAGGTTTACCTTGTAGATGTTGGTTGCAGCACGTCTTACAGGACAGGACATTCAAGTCGAAACCCGGGCTAGGGTCGAGTTTTTTTTTTTTGTTCTTTCTTTTTTTTTGCTCTTTTGGTAGCTACAAGAAAACGAAGGAACCAATTGTACAAGAAAGTACCGTACATACCGGTATGCCATCGCTCAAGCTATATTGTTAGGCTCTGCCTGAGCGTCGATGGAGTTTGCCTAGAACCATAGCAAAGGTGTCCCCGTTGCATCAATCAAACTGTTGTGTGATAGACGGCCGGAACCATAATACTTGTATAATACATATCATACCACAATATTTGCTTCAAATGAGCGCATAGGATCTAGGCTCGGGATAAAGGAGTATGATATGATATATAGCGACACAAAGTAGAGAAAATACATCTCCACAGTGCTACGCGAACCTTAATATTTCCTTTTTATGACACAACCGGCATTACTCAAGCTCAAGCCATCCACCAGCTTAATCCACAGGACTCATTTTATGTATTTCATACATATATTTGCATAAGTGCTTTAAAGATTCGGATCCCTCAAGACCACGAGGGAAAGAAAAAGAAAAAAGAGAGAAAGAAAAACGTGAAAGATGGAATCTGCCTATCGTACAACGCCTTCACAACAATTGTGGACAGCACTGCAGTCACTTTATCTGATCACAACATCACTGTCAACTCACAAATAATCACTCGCAACGACTCAAGCACCTGGGCCATAGGCCATCCACCCCATCCAAAATAAACCGTTTTCAGCAACTAGAAAGAAAAGAAAAGAAAAATGCCTCCTCAAATTCGTTAAAACCGGAAAACAAGAAAAAAGTGCATAAAACAATACAACGAGAAACTGGTTAGTCGTAAGCATAGGATAATCGTAAATATAAAAGGAAAAACAATTTTTTGAAGGAACCAAAGAGGCCCTTGTTACAAATCATGTTTCCACGCCCTCCCCTTTGATCCACCTTCACCTCCATTAATTCCCATTCATTCGGATACGTGCGGTTGCCCCACCCCTGCCCCTTTTCCCATTAGGAGCACGTTTTAATGTGAACCCAAAGCGTTCTCTTCTTGTCGTGAACTCGCCATCCGTACGCCCACGGCTGGGCTGAGAAAAAAACGTACGCTTACGCATGCAAAACAGATCCACTAACCACCCAAGACAACCAACAGAACCAACAGCAACAAATGAAACCTGGAGATGTGCTACCCAGTCGAGAATTATCACCAATGTTGTTGATTGAAAAGTCCATCCTCCAAGGTACGGTCTTCCAAAGTCCTTATCACATCGCGGTTCCTATACTGCCCTCCACGGTTCTGCCGCCGTCCCCTCCCATTACCAGGTTCGTCCGGAATACCTCCGGGTGGGGGCGGGAAGTATGCTGGACTAGGTTGCAAACGAATAGGCTGTGTAGGATCCATCATTGAGGCAGCTCTTTGGATCTGGGGAGGAACTCCATCAACCATCGTGGCCGAGCGCTGGCGAGCCGCCCGGTTGGGGTTTTGGGGATAGAGTGCCTGGTGAGAAGCCTGGCCATAGCTTGAAGGAATTTGCCCTCCTTGGTGCTGGTGCTGCTGCTGTGTTTGCTGCTGTTGTTGCTGTATGAGGCCAAGTTGACTCCCATACTGGGTACTACTTGTTGTATAGGCCGGCGGTGCTTGCTGTTGAGGCTGGTTAGTCTGTTGTGTTGAGCCGTAAGCATTATTGTAGACTGTAGGGGGTTGTGGATGTCCTGAGGAGGCCGGGAAACTCCCAAGAGAAACGCCGGAATAACTGGACTGCGATGGAGCCACATGGGCGGCTTGCTGAGCCTGTTGAGCACGCTGCTGGGCTTGAATCTGGGCTTGTGCCTGGGCTTGTATCGCCGCTTGCTGCTTTTGCATCATTGCTTGCTCTGCCCTCTGGTGTTGCTCAGCGCTAGACATGGGGGACTTCGGCGGCGGTGATTTAAGGTTCATAGGAGGTATAAAAGGTCCCGTGTACTTCTGTTGAGTAATGAAGGGATGCAGTTTTGCTTGTTGTGGGGACCATCGTTCTACGGGATTGATATTCAATAAACCCCGAACGAAGTCAATGAAGGCGATTCGATTGTTCATTTCTATACCAAACCCACGTCAGAGCGTTCATATCATGAATATACTGAATGAGCCATACCTCTCTCTATCTCAATTGGCTTCATATTTTTTCGAGGCATCGCATACTGACGGATTATCTCAGGCAATGTGGTTGCCTGGAAGTATTTCTTGCTTGGCTGCTCCTTCGTCCCGTGCTCTCGAGAGTATTTCTCCATGCTCTTGAGTTGGTAGGTCTTCCTCCCAAACTCATCATGCACCTTCTCAAAGAATTCGCCGGCTTGTTTTCCCATCTCGAGCATCCAGACCGGGGGCATTCCAAGCATTTCATTGATTCTCGCCACCTGATTATACTCAGAGCTACCTGGGAAGAGTGGGAGACCCAAAAATAACTCCACGACAATACATCCAAGTGACCACATATCAATTGATGAAGAATACCTGCACAGTGTTAACCTATATACTTTAGAGTGAAGAATTTACTTACGGTAATCCTAGCAAAACTTCGGGTGACCGATAGAAACGGGATTGGATATAGGTGTAAACTGTTTGTCTCTCATCACACGCAGAGCCAAAATCTATGACCTTTATGATTGGGCTTTCCAGACTAGGGAATGACAGTAAGAATCAGATCCTAACTTCCCTAGATAGCAGCAGGTAATGATAAGCGGGACCTACTTTTTCAACAATATATTCTCCGGCTTGAGGTCGCAATGGATGAGCCTCGCTTTATTAAGGAGACATAAAGCATTTAACAGCTGCTGGGCGAAAACTCTAACAAGGGTTGTGCTTAAGCCTCTAAACTGGTTCTGTTTGATTAGCTCATATAAGTTGACACTGAGCAGCTCGAAAACAAGGCAAAGATGCTGGCGATGGATGAAGGTATCCTTTAGGCGGAGGATATGATGGTCGTCATTTTTGTCTAATTTGCTATTGAGCTAGTGTTGCCATCTAGTCAGTATAGCTGCCTAAACAAAATAACTTATTCAACGCCCCCCTTACCAAATCAAGGACAGAGACTTCCATCATGCTCTGATTGAAGTACGCCGTCCGGTTCTTCACAACTTTTACTGCCACAACCTCTTGTGTTTTAAGGTTCTGGCATTTCACGACTTGACCGAACGTTCCTTGTCCAAGGACGTCCAGAATAAGATAACGATTCCTACAATGCATTAGCCTATCTTCTACACCGTTGGAAATGGGCACCATCCGGGCGTACTTCGTTTCTTCCGATCCAAGAATGTCGTTTACGTATAGTATGTAATCGCTGTCTTCATTATCGTACCCATCATTCTTCACACCCTTGCTTGGTTTAGTCAGAACTCGCCGGGGGTTCCTAGAGGATTCGTATTTGAAAGTAGGATTGCATATGCGGTACGTGGCGGGGAGATGAGTTGTCAGCGCTTGCAATGGCTACATTTCCATGTTAGCCGAATTATTAAGGGCGCTGTAATACAAATCCACATACGCTAATAAATCCACCCTCAGGGTGAGCTCTTCTGAAAGCGGGTTGGGAATTTGTTTGTGGTTTCAAGTCACTCAACGCAGTGACCCTGGAAAATCTCGGGGGAGGTTCCCTGGGAGTGGATTGGTGATGTCCAGCGTGCATTTGGTCATACATAGAGGCCGAAGAGCTAGATGAAGGAAAATAACGCCCGTTATTTGGATCAGAGCCTAGCACCAGAGGTTAGTGAAATGAGGGCATAACTTGGGAGACTATTGCGCAAACCTGAGGAGCCTGAGCCTGACTGTTGTAAATGATGTTGATATGATTGCATGCTCGGAGGTGCACTTGTACGGGGGGAGGCAGCAGGGGGCTGTTGCTGTTGGGCGTAGTAAGACTGAGAACTGCTGGTATAATTCAGCCGTGACGGAGATTGTCGTTGCTGATAGGATGAGGAAGATGCAGACGCGGCCATTTGGGGTGGGTAGTTGACCTGGGGCAGTGAATGGGTTGATGCAGAAGAGCTATAACTAGCTTGAGGATTGGGGTTCGAACCAATCCCAGTATACCTTTGAGATGCGGATTCTTCAGGAGAGACATAGGGTTGCCGAGAGCTTTGAGGCTGTTGATATTTAGCCCGACTATAAGGATCAGCGTCAGGCATTTGTACATCCATATAATCCGAGGAACTATCTAAGCGTGTAGTAGAGGCCGCTTGAGCAGGTGAGGGTCCCGTTCCCGTGCCATGATAGGCCTGGTAGGGCTGTTGTGTTGTGCCCGGCCCGGACGCCGCAGCCATGCTTGAAGGGGGAGGTTGTTGAGGGGGGTTGTGATCTCGGGGGTGCTGCGGGGAAGGATTTTGCTGGAGGACGTTGTTCGCGTATCGTGGCTGTCGGTTCGCCGTAGAATCGGTCGAGTAGGAGGGCCAGGGGTCCATTGGTATCGTATTGGTGAGTCCTCACAAAAAATCAGCTGTCGTACTTGAGTTGAACGATTAGTTACCCAATACTGTTGTTGCGTGGAGCACGAAAACGTTGAAAGGCGTTACTGAAACCAGCAACACACCGGACCTCGTCAGCAGCCGCTGCAAAGATCGCAGCCGGCCAAGCCGCAAGAAAATGGAGAAAATGTTCAAGCCTCCAGATTGCCCGGTTATAAAGGTGAGTGAGGGCACGCAGGAAAGGGGACGGAAGAGTGAGGGAAATCTTTTTCTCTTCTGGCTATAGAGTACCGGTAAGCCTCAGGAAGGGGGGGGTTCCTGAAGCTGAGTGTGCGGTCGTCGTTGTCGTTGTCAGCAGCGGGGGGGGGAGTCCCTATGTCGCAAGGTGTGGCGGTCGCAACCACTGCTTCCTAGAGACGGAGGAAAGAGGGAAATATCGTAATTCTCCAGCCAGATGCAAGGGAGACGGCCCAGATACCCTTACCAAAAGGAAATGAGAAGGTGAAAATAAAAAATAAAAATAAGGTGTGGGCCCCAAGGAAAAAGAAAAGGAAGTATGTACCAGTGCAGTATCATACAAGTAAATCAGAGATCTGGGCTAGGTCTCAAGACCTTGCCTATGCCATGTTAACCCCAATAAAAACTCTGTTCGACCAATCAAACCAAAGGTATGAGACTGGATTGTGGGCCAGTGAATTGTCTGAAATACGGTATTTGAAAAGTAGAGTATTGTTCATCGCACTGCAGAATCGGGGAAAGGTGATCGCAGACTAACTCACCTGTAATCCCTAGATTGGAGAACTGGTCGCTGGAAGTTGCTTCAATCTTCACTCAAGATATAAAGTTAGGGGTTGTCATGTCAGCTTTTGCAACTAAGCAAGCACCGTTTGTAACCTACTATTAGTCACCAGCCGTGCATCACAGAACACTGGCTCGAACATCAGAGAATCAGAAAAGTGCAATTGAGCTTCCACTTCTAACTTAATGCACTCTACTACCCGAAATAGGTATGGTATGGGGGACTGAGAGCCGGGCAAGTTTCTACCAAAGGGAATAATCCATCTTTTGGCCCTAGGATGGCCCAAAGTCTGGTTCAGCCCCACAGTTCATAACAAATCCAGCATAGAATGGGAGACATTGCAGTCCCTGTGCATGAAATTGTTATGATTGGTAAGACTTTAATATTGAGCACAAGTCACCTAACATATATTTCAACGAGCCCTGGCGCTCTATCCTCAAAGTACGGTAGAGTGAAACATGAGAGCTGGTGAGAAGATAGTGTAGTACCGCACCTATACACTGGCCAATTCCGGCGACCCCTACCCGAACCATGGGACGGTTCAGAAGTGTTATTATTTAGCACAGTCCTAGACTACAATTCCTTTGTGACTTCAATATATACATTAGTTCTCCTTTACTCGAGTACAAACACTTAATTAAAGTAAATCTACCCCATCTGATCCGGGATACTCCACCAGGAGCTGTAATTCCTCACCTAACTGCAATTCGGTGTTTATAGGAGATAAATATCACACAAACGTGCTATCATAAGCCACCCAAATCGTGCTACTCCCGTCCGTTTGGTATGAGTGACTGGAAGGCATAGAGCTGGGATTACTTAAAGTATTAGGTTGAGATATCTTGTGAATAGTTGAGTACCTAGCCTTTTCATCGACAGGGGCCGTACGTAGCCTAGGCTCGAGAACCCTTTGCCGAAGGTTTCCTGGACGGCCATCATAAATTCCCAAGTTCTTCGCTAAGCAGGGTTGCAACTAGGTATCAGCACTGATATAGACAGGAGGAGCGGAGATATAGAACAAGGCTTTGCAAAAGTCCTGCCAGATCATGCGAATAGAACGGGTTACCCAAGGCATCTGAGAAGAGTGCACTCTTCTCCACCGGCACCACCTGTGGATAGGCCCCCACGAAACCGTTGGTAAGAGCGTTCGCCATGAAATGGAGGATTACGGGGGAGGGGTAGTAGTATATTCGCATTTTGACCCTGGGGAGAAATATCGTAGCATTGAATGGGAGTAGCACAAAACAAAGTCGTTGGAACCAAAGGCCTAAGGCTCCCTTACGTACTCTACTCGAGTATATATAATATATGAATCTCCCTAAGGTAGCCCCCAAGGCCCTACTCTTGCACTTTTTTCCCTCCGCTCCTCCTCCGGCCAATGCTCCCCTCACTCTCTCACCCTACCCTGACTACTTTCCTCTCAGTCAGGAGGAAATCACCCTCGCCCTTTCAAAGTCCTCCAACACCTCCGCTCCCGGCCCTGACACGATCTCTTACGATGTTTGGAAACGGGTTCACCGATCATGCCCTGCCCTTCTCACTAAACTCCTCTCTCCTATGCTACATTACGTATGTCACCCCGCCTCCCTGAAGAGAGCAAATGGCATCGTACTGGATAAGCCTGGCAAGGCATCCTACGATACCCCTGCCTCCTTTAGGGTCATTGTCTTACTCGAAACCCTCTCCAAAATACTGGAACGAGTCGTCGCTTCTCGTCTCTCGCTTATGGCCAGACATGTAGGCCTACTTCACCCCCACCAGACAGGATCCCTTCCGGGGCTCTCCACGTTTGACGCCACATCTACCCTCACCCATGAGGTTCGCCTCCTCCAGAGACTTGGTTCCAAGGTCTCATCTCTTTTCCTGGACATCAAAGGCGGCTTTGACAATGTCGACCCCGGCCAGCTCACGTCGGCACTTCGGGCCAAAGGGGCCCACAAATACCTCACAGCATGGGTTGGCAGTTTTCTTACCAACCGCATGTGCAGACTGCTCTTCCAAGGCTCCCCAAGGATATTTTCGCCGGTCGCCGTGGGTACCCCCCAGGGCTCCCCCATTTCTCCCCTCCTCTTCGTTATATACGTTTCTCCACTACACCCCGTGATCCCTAAAGGCATTGTGATCTCCTATGTGGACGATTTCGTGGTCACAGTCTCTTCCTCCTCTCATAGACGCAACGTTCAACTCCTTCAGGGCCACTACCGCTCTCTCTGCAGTATCGCGGCACCCAGGGGCCTTACCTTCTCTGTCCCCAAGACTGAGCTCATTCACTGGCGCACCCCTCAGGAACGCTCACCTCCCTCAAAGGCGGGAGTCCGATTGGACGACCTATACTTCCCCCCCAAAGACACAGTGAGGTGGTTGGGGTATTGGTTCACGCCCCCTATCTCTAAGAGTACCCACTTCAGCAAGAGGCTGTCCCTCGCCCAGGGCGCCTTCGACACGATCAAAAGACTATCTCCTCCAGGGAAAGGCCTCCCACCGTATCTCTGCCATAGGCTGGCCTCTTCCCTCCTCGCCCCGGTCCTCTGGTACGGCGTGGATCTATACACACCCCTTACGAAGATGCAGGACAAGTTGGATGTATTTTGGCATCGCGTCCAGAGATGGGTAACTAACTGCTTTTCCTCCACACTGGTCCCTATCTTGGCTATTGAAGCCTCCCCCCACTAGTCCTCCTGATAGAGCATCGTCAGCGCATGGCAGCCTTAAGGGTGGTCTGCTCTCCTCCCGAAATCAACCCAGCGTCGGCCCGGCTGCATAAGTCGGTTCCGAACCGTTCCTCCTATCGCTCCCCACAGTGTCATCGTTCCCTCCTAGTGAAGCTGAACCCAGCCCTCCGCCCCCTCATGTGGAAAACGCCTTGGACAACTATTCGAAAGCACCTCCCAATCGACGAGATCGCCCACAGGGCCCTTCCGTTGCTGAAGGGCAGACCCTCCTTCCCACTCCACAACCCCCGGTTGGTCCCGACCTTGTCCGTTCCCCCAGCGGACCCCGCCGCGGACTCGTTTGCCGCCCTTAAGAAAGAATCTAGGGTAATCCTCCTCCTGCACTGGACTTCTCTCGCCCATCCCCCTCCTGATTACGGATACCTCCCCTCACTCACGCCTCATCCTTTTATGGGCCTCCCCAAATTCCTTGCTGGCCGCCTTCATCAAATGAGGTCGGGCAAGAGCTACCTGGCAGCACACCCGTCCTGGTACAATCGGGACACTCCCTCCACCTGCCCCAGGTGCCGCGTCGCGGCAGAAACCTTCGAGCACGCCATCCTTCACGGCGAAGCCCGACGCCGCCTGAAAGAGGTCCTCCTCCCGGCCCTCACCTCGCTTGACGCTGCCTCGCCCCTCTGGACTTCTGATAACGATATCGCCGCTCTCTCCCGCTCTATTGCACTCACGGCCACTGGCTACCCGCCTGACATGTTCCCTCCGAGCCCTAGTTCCGCTATTGCCCATAGCCCTCCTCCCTCCCCTTCCTTCTCCCCCTCGCCCCGCTTCAGGTTTTCTTCTGTGGAGGATGTTTGACTTGGTTGGGTGTTTCTTTACTTGTTGTTTTTAACAGAGATCGTTAGGTCTGGTGGTTTTGGATATTTCTATACTAGTTTATGATGTTTTCCCTTGGTTGGTTTTTGCGTCATGGTTTAGCTACGCTTTGGAGAACTGGGTGGTTAGGATTTTCTTTTGTTTGTTGTTTTATTATAGGTTTTGTTTACGCCATAGCTTACCGCTGCATGCGAGTTCTTTGTACCTTTAAACAAACCAATACATGACTTAAACAAAAAAAATCCCTAAGGTAGCCCCAAGCTTCGCCTCCGCTATCTCCCTACCCCTACATTTCAAAACACCACATTGCTTCTGGTACAAAATCTCACGATACTCTGCACTCTCAGTGATCTGCCTCCTCTTGCACTCTCAGTGAGCTGCACTACACCTGGCACTCTTCGTGAGCTGCAAAAATGTCCGTCCATAGTGCCTCCCAGGGTTTCCCTCTCCCCCCTTCCTCGGTGCCCTCCACAAGGCCCAGCTCCACCTCCCCTCCTTCTGAACAAATCATCTACGTGAGGAATTTCCTTGGTGAAACTCTCAACAAACTGGGTTTCAGCGAAGCAGTCCCCCTCCCCACAAGCTCTGAGCTCGGTAGAGACCTCTCTACGGGCGAATCTATTATTCTCCCCCTTCTCTGTTCCACGATCAACGCGTTGGCCTCTCTGCTCGAAAGGGTTGACACCCTCAACGACCGCATCATACACACCCATGACTCCATCAGCCAAGTGGCAAACTCGGTCCCCAATAGGGACGAGCTGACCGCCTCCCTGGCCCCCATCACCTCTTCGGTTCGTGACCTATCACATACGGTCAGCACAGCCCCTGTACCGCACAGACCTGCACCCCCCCAGCCAATCAGGCATCTGCCCCACCCCCCCCGGCCAAGAGACCCTCTGCCCCCACGCCCAGCCTACATCCCGACTTCCCCAGGCATTACCACGCCACCAATAAGTACTATGGCAATCCTGAAGCGGTTGCCAAGTCCCACCCCACCTCGTGGGAAGCCTCCCACTTCGCTAATGGGGGTTACCCCGCTGCTTCCACTTTCCTCCCTGGGGTGCAAGACCCTACCTGCCCTCGTCTGACCTATGCACAAGTCACGGCCCCTCCAACAAGAGGAAAAAAGAAGTCCTCCCCCCAGGGGGTTGCCTCCTTGATCTCTCCTCCCTCCTCCTCCTCCTCCTCTCCGGCTTCCTCCTCCTCCTCGTCCAAACCCTCCACTCTCCCAGCTGCAGCTAGGAGGTTCTATGCACCCACACAGGATCCCCTCCCTCACCCGGATAGGGAAACCATTGCTGCCACCTTCCCTGATATAGCCGCAGAAGTTCTGCGCTCATCCAACTGTGCCTTCCCCCATTCGTTCACAGCCAAAGTCAACTCAAATGGTACAGTCACCCTCTTGGGGGTCTCCCCCTCTACGCCTGCCTCCGACTACGCTCCCTTCTTCGGTGCTCTTGCGGCACGTTTAAACAAATCCTTCCCAGTCGGCTCCTCCCCAGGGCTCCCGTTCAGGCCCGTCCCCAACAAGAACCAGTTCGTCATTCACGGCCTCCCCCTCCGCTACCTCCCTGAAGACAATGAGGGTCTCTTCGTGTACCTCAGGACTGCAATACTCAACGCCAAGGGCGTTGAGATCACCTCGGCTCGCTTTCTTAACCTGGATCCCGAAACCCGCTCTCTAAAACTCGCCTCTTCGGTCGTTGTCACAACTACCCCTGAGAAAGGTGAGAAGATGGGCCCCAACATCTTCCTCCTCTCCCGCAAGAGGGAGATCAAGACTGCTCACTCTGCCAACAAAACTACTCGATGCCCCAACTGTCAGAGATACGGCCACACGGCCCCCGTCTGTAAATACGACCACCCTGTCTGCTCAATCTGCGCCCTGCACCATCGCAAAACGGAACATCGCTGCCCTAACCCCACATGTCCTAAAGAGGGCAACCTTCGCCCTGGGCAAACTGCTGCTCTGCTTCCCCTGCGCACTGTGCTAACTGCGGGGACGATCACCCTGCCACTGACCCTGCCTGCCCAGCTAGACCAAGCCGTCCCCCCCCCAGTGACGAAGTACCTCCTGCACAAGGCCACGTCGCCCCTGCCCCTGCCGAAGGGGACATGGATACAACTGAAGATGAGGGTGAGGCCGTTGCCGAAACCCCCTGACCCTCCGCTCCGTCAACTGTCAGAAGACTTCTCCCAGCCTTTGAGGTAGTCACCCCACGTCCGACTCGTCCCTCAGCTCCTCCCTTGGTTTTGCGCCCTACTCCGGGGGCGGGTGGTCCACTCCCCCAGGTGGCCCCCAGCCCCTCCCCTGCTCCTTCCAATGATCTGGGCAGGGCCCGATAATGCAATACAATAGTAGCTCAATCATGCCTCCCCGGCCGGCCAGGGGGACACTTCGTTCCTTTTCCATCGTTCAACACAACAGCCTTGGGAGCTGGGATGTGTTCTTCTCCCTTATGAACAGTGTTAATCAGTTAACCTCCCCTCCTATGATAGTAGCCCTCCAGGACCCCCCCGTCAGGAGAGGTCAACTCCCATCCTTCTCTACATACAAGTGCTTTCACCCCTCCTCCCTCAAACCAAGAGTGGCTTTCTACGTCCACCCCCACCTGCTAAACTCGGTCTCACTCCTACCCATCGCATCCACACGTTCCGATTTGTTTTCGATCGACATATTTGCCCCAGAGGGCTTCTTTGAGCTCCAGTTCACTAGATTCAGGATCATCAACGCCTACAATCTCCCTCTAAAGTCTGCTCCCTTTCGTACTATCTCCTCTCCTGATTGGTTTCAAGATAACGCTTTCCTGACGATGGTGGTTGGCGACCTCAACTTGCATCATCCATCTGCCGACCCTTTGCGCACATTCGACTCTAAGGAGTACAACCTATCGCACCCTTATTATAGCCAGGCTTCGGAACATGGCTATTCTCTCCTCAATCAACCTGGGTTATATACATACTTCCCCTTCGCACACAACGCCAGGCCCTCGGTCCTGGACCTCGCCTTCGCTATCAGCCCGCTTTTCCTTTCGTTCTCTCACTGGGACAGACCTCTCCCCTCGACTGGCTCGGACCATGTCCCAGTACTCATCACACTGGAATCTCCCAGGTTCAGGCTTCCGCCTCCCTCCCCCAACTGGTCAAAAACGGATTGGTCTAGCATCCTACCCATCTTCCTCTCCCTGATTCCTCCCCCCCCTCCGTCTGCTTGCCCGTCCTCCACCTTTGAGGAGTGGTTTGACACCCATGCCAATAAAGTCAGGACCCTTATCTCCTCCAACACTCCTGTGTCACGCCCGTCCCCCAGATCCAAACCATGGTGGTCCCCTATTCTCTCCCACCTAAGATCTGCCTTCCACTCGGCCTCTCGGACATACAGGTCTTCGAGAGACTCCTATGACCAGTCAGCTCTATGCTCGGCAGACGCTCCTATTTTGCTGCCATTAGAAAGGCTAAGTTCGCCCATTGGTCTACCTACCTTTCGTCCCTTACCCCCTCATCAGTTTGGGAAGCCAGGAAGCTCGCCTCCGGAAGGCAATCATCAAGGTTCCTCTCCTTCCCTTACCAGGATACCCCTGAGGGCATCAACAAGGCCCTACTTTTACATTTTTTTCCCTCCACCCCTCCTCCGGCCAACACTCCTCTCACTCTCTCTCCCTATCCTGACTACTTCCCTCTCAGTCAGGAGGAGATTACGCTTGCTCTTTCGAAATCCTCCAACGCCTCCGCCCCTGGCCCTGACACGATCTCTTACGCCGTATGGAAACAGGTTCACCGATCATGCCCTTCCCTCCTCACCAAACTTCTCTCTCCCCGATTACGTTACGGACATCACCCTGCCTCCCTAAAGAAGGCAAATGGCATTATGTTGGATAAGCCTGGCAAAGCATCCTATGATACCCCTGCCTCCTTTAGGGTCATTGTTCTTTTGGAGACTCTTTCCAAGATACTGGAGCAAGTCGTCGCTTCGCGTCTCTCCCTTCTGGCCAGGCATGTAGGCCTGCTTCACCCTCATTAAACAGGATCCCTCCCGGGCCTCTCCACCTTCGATGCCACATCTACCCTCACCCATGAGGTTCCCCTCCTCCAGAGACTTGGTTCCAAGGTCTCATCTCTTTTCCTGGACATCAAGGGCGGCTTCGACAATGTCGACCCCGGCCAGCTAACGTCGGCGCTGTGGGCCAAAGGGGCCCACAAATACCTTACTGCATGGGTTGGCAGTTTCCTTACTAACCGGATGTGTAGACTTCTCTTTCAAGGTTCCCCAAGAATATTTTCGCCGGTCGCCGTGGGTACCCTCCAGGGCTCCCCCATCTCCCCCCACCTTTTTGTTAAATACGTTTCTCCACTACATCCTGTGATACCTAAGGGCATTGTGATCTCCTATGTGGATGATTTCGTGGTCATGGTCTCCTCCTCCTCTCACAGACGCAACGTTCAACTCCTCCAGGGCCACTACCGCTCTCTCTGCAGTATCGCGGCGCCCAGGGGTCTTACCTTCTCCGTCCTCAAAACTGAGCTCATTCACTGGTGCACCCCTCAGGAACGCTCGCCTCCCTGAACGGCTGGAGTCTGCTTGGACGACTTATACTTCTCCCCCAAAGACACGGTAAGGTGGCTAGGATACTGGTTCACACCCCCTCTCTCTTCAAGTGCCCACTTCAGCAAGAGGCTGGCCCTCAGCCAGGGCGCTTTCGACACGATCAAATGACTCTCTCCTCCGGGGAAGGGTCTTCCTCCGTATCTCTGCCATAGGTTAGCTTCGTCCCTTCTCGCCCCTGTTCTCCTATATGGCTCAGACCTCTACACTCCCCTCGTGGGGATGCAGGATAAGTTGGACGTTTTTTGGCATCGCGTCCAGAGATGGGTCACCAACTGCTGTTCCTCCACCCCAGTCCCCATACTAGCCATCGAGTCATTCCTCCCCCCTCTCGTCCTCCTTATAGAACACCGACAGCGCATGGCGGACCTGAGGGTGGTCTGCTCTCCACCCGAAATTAATCCTGCGTCGGCCAGGCTACACAAATCAGTCCCAAACAGGTCTCCCTACCGCTCCCTGCTCTGTCATCGCTCCCTGCTGGTCAAGTTGAACCCCGCCCACCGCCCCCTTATGTGGAAGACACCTCAGGTGACGATACGCAAACACCTCTCCATCGATGAAATCGCCCACAGGACCCTTCCCCTGCTTAAAGGCAGGCTTTCCTTTCCTTCGCACAACCGTCAACTGGTCCCTACCCTATCCGTCCACCCGGTGGACCCTCCCTCGGACTCGTACACCACCCTCAAGAAGGAATCCCGAGGGATCCTCCTCCTGGAGTGGCGCTCGCTCTCTCCTCCTCCCCCAGGCTATCCTTACCCACCTTCGCTCACGCCCCACCCTTTCATGGGCCTCCCCAAATTCATGGCCAGTCGCTTCCATCAGATGCGGTCTGGAAAAAGCTACCTCGCAGCCCACCCTTCCTGGTTTAATCGGGACACCCCCTCTCTCTGCCCCAGGTGCCGCGCCTCGGCCGAGACCTTTGAGCATGCCATCCTCCACTGCGAAGCCCGTCGCCGCCTAAAAGAGGGTCTCCTCCCGACCCTCACCTCGCTTCACGCCGCCTCACCCCTATGGTCCTCCGATCACGATATCACCGCCCTCTCTAGATTTATCGCACTCACGGCCACGGGTTTCCCACCCGATATGTTCCCCCCGAGCCCTACTTCTAGTACTGCCCACAGCCCTGTTCCCTCCCCTCCCTTCTCCCCCTCGCCCCGCTTCATGTTTTCTCCCGTGGAGGATGTTTGATTTGTTCGGGTATTTCTTTACTTGTTGTTTCTTGACGGAGATCGCGAGGTCTGGTGGTTTTGGATATTTCTATACTAGTTTATGATGTTTTCCCTTGGTTGGTTATTGGGTCATGGTTTGGCTACGCTTTGGAGAACTGGGTGGATAGGATTTTCTTTTGTTAGTTGGTTTATTATAGGTTTTGTTTACGCCATAGCTTACCGCTGCATGCGAGTTCTTTGTACCTTTAAACAAACGAATACATGACTTAAACAAAAAAAAAAAAAATCCCTACGCTAGCCCTCAAGGAACACCGCTTCTCTCCTCCCAACGATTGAAATCAACACCATGGTTGTTTATCGTCACTTTCACTCCTCGCACTCTCAGTGAGCTGCACCCACCGCACTCTTCGTGAGCTGCCTCCTCTTCGGTCGCGTCGCTTATCTTTGGTTCTCGGTTGCGTCGCGTTGCTTCTGTCGTACTCTTCTCCCCTGCCTCATGGTGGGTTTACTCCTCTCTCGGGCGTCTTCCCTTGTCAATGGGTCGGTCGCAGTCTCCGGCTATCGTCGAAGTGGTGGCCACAAAGGCCCTGCTGTCTGGTATTGCACTCGCTCCGGACACCATCAGTCGGTACGGTCGGCTTCTCGAAAAGTCGTGATCCTGTTACGGTCCTCCCTCCCTCGCACTTCTTGGGTCGTCTACTCTCGTGTCCCGTGTCTCGTTCCCGTTGCTCGGTTACAGCTATCAACACTCTCGTTGGAGGCATCCTGATACCACCCCCTCCCCTCACCGTCCACCTCCCCGTGGTGGTGCCTTGGTGGCCCAGTCGTTTGTAGCAGGGTCCCCTCTGTCTTGGAAGTAATGTTCCGTGTGCCTCAGAGTGTTTTTGGTGTGACTGCCTTCCCCCTTGCCATGCTTTGGTTTTCCTTACGGGTTGCTTTTATTTTTCTTTTGTTTTGTTTGGAACACGGCTAGGGTTTTCCTTTCATTTCCTCCCCGCTTTGTTGTTCAGAACTTTTGTTAGTTATGTGTAGTTAGTAGATTTTCTTTTCTTTCGAGGTGGCTGGCGTGGGGTTGGTTTGAGACCAGAGAGACTTGGGGTGTTTGTGTTTTTCCCTTAGGCCGGTAGGAGGTGGACACAGAGGGTTTGTTTAAACCATAGCTCACCGCTGCATGCGAGTTCTTTGTCCCTATTGAAACAAATGAATACATGACTTAAACAAAAAAACAAATCCCTACAGTAGCCCACAAGCTTCGCCTCCGCTATCTCCCTACCCCTACATTTCAAAACACCACATTGCTTCTGGTACAAAATCTCACGATACTTTGCACTCTTAGTGAGCTGCGTCCTCTTGCACTCTCAGTGAGCTGCACTACACCTAGCACACTTCGTGAGCTGCAAAGATGTCCATCCATGGTGCCCCCCAGGGTTTCCCTCTTCCTCCTTCCTCGGTGCCCTCTTCCAGACCCAGCTCTACTTCTCCTCCCTCGGAACAGATCATTTACGTGAGAAACTTTCTTGGGGAAACACTCAACAAGCTAGGCTTCAACGATGTGGTCCTTCTCCCCACAAGCTCTGAGCTCGGTAGAGACCTCTTTATGGGTGAATCTATTATCCTCCCCCTTCTCTGCTCCACAATCAATGCACTGGCCTCTCTGCTTGAGAGGGTTGACACCCTCAACGACCGCATCACACACACCCATGACTGCATCAGCCAGGTGGCAAACTTGCTTCCTAATAGAGACGAGCTAACAGCCGCCCTGGCCCCCATCACCTCTTCAGTTCGTGACCTGTCACATAGGGTCAGCACAGCCCCAACGTTGCATAGACCTGCACCCTCCCCAGCCAATCAGGCACCAGCCCTGGCCCCCCCTCACAGAAAACGCCCTGCCCCCACGCCTGGCCTACATCCCGTCTTCCCCAGGCATGACCACGCCACCAACAAATACTATGGCAACCCTCAGGCGTTTGCTAAGTCCCACCCCACCTCTTGGGAAGCCTCCCACTTCGCCAATGGGGGCTACCCCGCCGTTTCCACTTTCCTTCCTGGGATATAGGACCCTACTTGTCCCCGTCTGACCTACGCCCAAGTCACGGCCACCTTGACAAAGGGAAAGAAAAAGTCTTCTCCCCAAGGGGTTGCCTCCTTGGCCTCTCCTCCCTCCTCCTCGTCCTCCCCGGCTTCCTCCTCCTCCTCCTCCTCCAGACCCTCTACTCTCCCAGCTGCGGCTAGGAGATTCTAAGCTCCCAGACAGGATCCCCTCCCTCACCCAGATAGGGAAACCATTGCCGCCACCTTCCCTGCTATAGCCGCGGAAGTCTTACGCTCGTCCAACTGCGCCTTCCCTCTTTCTTTCACAGCCAAAGTCCACTCAAATATATGGTCACCCTCTTAGGGGTCTCCCCCTCTACACCTGCCTCCGATTACGCTCCCTTCTTCAGTGCTCTTGCGGAACGCCTAAACAAATCCTTCCCAGTCGGCTCCTTACCGTGGCTCCCTTTCAGGCCCGCCCCCAACCAAAACCAGTTCGCCATCTACGGCCTCCCCCTTCATTATCTCCCTGAAGACAATGAAGACCTCTTCGTGTACCTCAAGGCTGCCATACTCCACACCAAGGGCGTCGAGATCACCTATGCCCGCTTGCTCAACCCAGATCCTGAAGCCCACTCTCTGAAACTTGCCTCCTTGGTCATTGTCACAACTACCCCTGAGGATGGTAAGAAGATGGGCCCCAACATCTTCCTTCTCTACCGCAAGAGGGAGATCAAAACCGCTCATTCTGCCAATAAGACTATGCGATGCCGCAAATGTCAGAGGTATGGCGACACGGCCCCCATCTGCAAATACGATTACCCTGTCTGCTCAATTTGTGCCCTTCACCATCGCAAGACGGAGCACCACTGCCCTAACCCCACATGTCCCAAAGAGGGCAACCTTCGCCCCGTGGCAAATTGCTGTTTTGCCTCCCTCGCGCACTGCGCTAACTGCGGGGATGACCATCCTGCCACTGACCCTGCCTGCCCAGCTAAACCGAGCCGTCTCCCCCCCGCTGACGAAGTACCTCCCGCATAGGACCATGCCGCCTCTGCCCCTGCCGAAGGGAACATGGACACGACCGAAGATGAGGGTGAGGCTGTTGCCGAGACCCCTAGACCCTCTGTCCCGCCGACTGTAAGAAGACTTCCCCCTGCCTTCGAGGTAGTTACCCCACGTCCGACTCGCCTCTCAGCTCCTCCCTCAGTTTTGCGCCCTACTCCAGGGGCAGGCGGCCTGCTCCCCCAGGTGGCCCCCAGCCCCTCCCCTGCCCCATCCAACGAACAGGGCAGGGCCCGATAATGCACTACAACAATAGCTCAACCCCGTCTCCCCGGCGGGCCAGGGGGATCCTTTATTCCTTTTCTATGGTACAGCACAACAGCCTTGGGAGCAGGGATGTGTTTCTCTCCCTCATGAACACTTTTGGTCAGTTGCCCTCCCCCTATGATAGTGGCACTCCAGGACCCCCCCGTCAGAAGGGGCAGGATACCGTCCTTCTCTATATACAAATGTTTCCACCCCCCTTCCGTCAGACCAAGAGTGGGCTTCTACATCCAGCCCCACTTGCTCAATTCGGTTTCGCTTTTCCCTGTCACTTCCACTCGTTCTGATTTATTGTCGATTGATATTTTTGCCCCAGAGGGCTTTTTCAAACACCAGTTTGCCCGCTTCAGAGTAACCAATGCCTATAACCTCCCCCTCAAGTCTGCCCCCTTTCGTACTATCCCCCCATCAGCCTTATTCTAGAATAACCCTTTCCCGACCCTGGTAGTGGGTAACCTCAACATACACCATCCTGCTGCCGACCCCTTGCGCACATTCGATTCTAGAGAATACAATTTGTCTCATCCGTACTACAACCATGGTCCGAGTGTGGCTACTCTCTCCTCAACCAACTAGGGTTATATACATGCTTTCCCTTTGCGTACAATTCAAGGGCTTCGGTCCTCGATCTTGCTTTCGCCAACAGCCTTCTTTTTCTGTCTGTCTCCGAGTGGGACACCCCTCTCCCCTCGACTGGCTCTGACCATGTTCCAGTACTTATCCCGCTTAAATCCCACAGGTTCAGGCCCCCCACCCCCCTCTCCGAACTGGTCAAAAACAGATTGGGCTAGCATTCTACCCATCCTCCCTTCTTTGGTGGCCCCCCCCCACCGGCTGTCTGCTCGTCCACCACCTTTGAAGAATAGTTCGACACTAATGCCAGAAGGGTCAAGACCCTCATCACTACTAATACTCCCGTGTTACGACCATCCCGCAGGTCAAAGCCCTGGTGGTCCCCTCTCCTCTCTCACCTTAGGTCTACTCTCCACACGGCCTCCAGGATATACAGATCCTCTAGGGACCCCAACGATTAGTCAGCTCAACGATCGGTAAGACACTCTTACTTCTCGGCTATTCAGAAGGCCAAGTTCGCTCATTGGTCTAGCTACCTCTCGTCTCTTACCCGCTCCTCGGTCTGGGAGGCCAAAAAGCTCGCCCTTGGAAGACAGGGCACCAGGTTTCCTTCCTTTCCCGACCATGACACCCCCGAGGGCATCAACACGGCCTTACTGACACATTTTTTCTCTTCTGCGCTTCTTTCGACCAATGCTCCCCTCACTCTTTCTCTCTACTTTGACTATTTTCTTCTCAGTCAAGGGGAAGTTGCTCTCGCTTTCTCAAAATCGTCTAACACTTCCGCCCCAGGACCAGACACGATCTCCTATGATGTATGGAAGAGAGTCCACCGGTCATACCCCGCCCTCCTCACATCCCTCCTCTCTCTCCTGCTGCAGTATGGTCACCACCCCTCCTCCTTGAAGAAGGCGAACGGTATTGTTCTGGACAAGCCTGGTAAGGCCTCCTATGATACCCTGGCCACTTTCAGGGTCATGGTCTTACTTGAGACCCTCTCTAAGATACTGGAACGGGTCACTGCTTCCCGTCTCTCCCTCCTGGCCAGACATGTAGGTCTATTGCACCCTCACCAAACAGGGTCCCTCCTGGGCCTTTCCACATTCGACACCACGTCCACCCTCTCTCATGAGGTCCGCCTCCACCAGAGATTTGGATCTAAAGTCTCCTTTTTATTCCTAGACATCAAGGGCGGTTTCGACAATGTTGATGCCGGCCAGCTCACATCAGTGCTGCAGGCTAAAGGGGCCCACAAGTACCTCAACGCATGGGTTGGCTGTTTCCTGACTGGCCGCATGTGTAAGCTCCTCTTCCAAGGGTCCCCAAGGATATTCTCGCCGGTTGCGGTTGGCACCCCCCAGGGCTCCCCCATCTCTCCCCTCCTCTTGGTCATCTACGTTTCCCCACTACACCCAGTAATTACCAAGGGCATAGTAATCTTCTATGTGGATTATTTCGTGGCTACAGTTTCCTCCTCTTCCCACAGGTGCAATGTTCAGCTCCTTCAAGGCCACTTCCGCTGCCTGTGCCGTATCGCGGCGCCCAGGGGTCTCACCTTTTCTATTCACAGGACAGAACTCATCCACTGGCGTACCCCTCAGGAACGCTCGCCCCCCTCAAAGGCAGGCGTCCGGTTGGACGACCTATACCTCTCCCCTAAGGACGAGGTAAGTGTAACGGGGGCACCCTATAGAGAGGTGAACTCTAAGGTTGCGACCGCACCAAAACTCAAAGTAGAAGATAAAGATAGAGTAAATAATTCACGAAGAATCAAAACGGTTAAACTTAATATCGTTAAGCTGAAAGCTTCACTCAATAAGTTCTCTTGAGGAAAGTTGGTTATCGAAGTAGAATGCCAAACGCTTAAACTTTAAGTAGATATCAGATTTAAGCCTTTGACATTCACCACTACTCCGACCTTGTGCGAGCACCCTGTCCTGCTCAGGGTTTGTCCGAGGTCTACCCTCCATCAGGAATTATCCTGCTGGAAGTGTCGG
>Ga0307509_10000689_pt1 | contig 57872 bp, 55 predicted proteins | sample 10_EM_MG_FD_202245 | JGI IMG/M metagenome (GOLD analysis project Ga0307509, IMG submission 202245) | Populus trichocarpa ectomycorrhiza microbial communities from riparian zone in the Pacific Northwest, United States - 10_EM | ecosystem: Host-associated > Plants > Roots > Unclassified | place...
GGAGACTGGTTTAAATACAAAACCCAAGAGCGATAGCCTTCCTGCAATCACGATCATTACCAGTAGCTGCGCACATACCGGAATCCTGTAATCCTGCAAGACCAAAGAAAGAAACAAACAGTGCTCACCCTTTGCCAGTGTTACATGACCATTCCATACCCGGAATCCTAAATATAACTTCCAACAAAGCAAACCAAACATAGCAATACGATAGCATAGCCTATCTGACTCAGAGGCAGTGGCGGAGCTGAAATCAAATCAAATAAACCAAATATAAATCAACTAAACATAGGAGATCCTGCACTGCCTGCTCCTGTGTACCATTACCGGAACATGTACACATGTTACAGGTTGAGTGTCGTGTCTTCATTGTCCTATCAGAAACGTTCTGTGTCAGGTAACCCATTGCTGAGAGTAGCACAATAGGTTTCGGGCTCTGTGAGCGTAGGCTCTCATACTTGAGGACTGTATATACAGAGAGATAGAGTAATCATATGTCAACTTAAGTATAGAAAAGTAGTTCAAGTTAGACGGTTGTGTGGAGATCCTATCTTGTAGTGGGAAGCAAGTTCTTTATATAGGCATCTCCCCACAATCCTAACCCTGGTGACTCATCACCCTGTGTTAAGTAACCCATATGATTCATATTGAGTCATAGTCTGAAATGCATCAGCGGACTCTTTAGAGTCAACTGCGCGCATCCTTTCATCAATTAAAACCCCTAAATCAAGTCTTGTCTTCAAATGAGTCACATGTGTAAAACCAATGACTCATAATCTGAGTCATGTGAGAAAGGTGATTATATCATATGACATCACAATGAGGTGTCATGAAACAATCAACCAATCATAACTAAATAATGACTTGTGAGTAGACAGTCATGTGAAATAGTATGAGTCAAGCGACGTCATAGAGTGAAATCAACATACCTTATGACTAAGAAATATTAGTAGGGTGAAGTCTGCTTTGGGTAGTTACGATTTGTGAAATTTGCTAGCGTCTCCCCCTAGCATTGATCCCTCGAAGCTAATTGCCTAAGTTGAACAATCTCTACATAGCTTTTCTGCTCTCCTTTCGGAGCTTGTGGTTCGGTAGTGCGAGCTTCTGGCTCGCCTTCTTTCCGTGGTCCACCTCTTGCTTGAACCTTGCTAGCCTGCACCCTGATCTTGCGATAGTTCATCGAAGTGCTTGGTTGTCTTTGTATACTGGTTCTATCGTATTGTATTGGTCTCCTATCCTCATCCGGTATTCGTCCTTGTCTTCCAAGAAGTGTTCTTTGCATTTAGCAGTTGGTTGATTGTCCAAGGTAGAGCACCGACATCAGGTTGGGTTTTTTCGGTCTCCTCCCTGTCCGGTCATCTCACCACAACTCCCTTGCTGGTAAGGGCAAACCTTCGGGTCCTGCTCGTAGCGGTGCCCCTGTGAGAGTGTTTTCTTTATTCCATCCTTCTGGATGTAGTACCCGATGTCCACTTTGTATTGGACATCTGGTAAGTATTTGTTGTTGAAGGATTCTATCCAGTCACTTGCGGCTTGTCTGATCTTTGGCTATTAGGTTTCTGAGGCCGGGGCAATATGGGCCTTTACTGGACCGGGCGCTTCTGTTGCGAATTCCTGGTTACAGCAGGATTTTGTAGCTTTGAACTTGATGGGATAGGAGTTGGTTATAGAGGCGGGGCGGGGCGGGCTTTGACTTGCTAGGCCAGGACATAACAATGGGCGGGGGGAGTTATTGAAAGGCTGAATCCTGCCACCTCACATTCTGGGCCAGTTCGCACTCTCTCCCTTGATGTGGCCCAGTTTCTCGCCGTCTGTGTTAACAGAGAGCCTTCGGGGGAACGGATAGGGCTAGAGGCAGGTACAGGGAACTGAGAAAATATACCGCCTGTCCTGGGGGGTTCATCGGGGTGGGGTGGGAATTGGGCATGGGGCACAGGTTGTTCGTGTCACTAAAAACTCCGCTACGAACAGTATGTGAGGTCGGACCCCATGTGCCGCGCTTTCACTTTCATATACCCAGCAATTGTTGTTGTAGTCTCTGGTCCAATGTAGTGTATCGTGTTTCTTCTGCTTTTGTTGGGCTTCCTCACATAAGGAGAGTGAGCCGTATGCCATGCTTGTAGGTGTCATTTCTGACAGGCCGATCGTTAGTCCCCAGTTGTCCACTGCCGTTGGTGTCTTCTGTGGCCGTGGAGGTTCTACCACCTGCCTCTGTGCTCGCTGTATGCAGACAAGTATGTCTCGGTTGTCCTGTTCCTTCAGCTTGATTGAGGAGTGGCTTGGCTGAATAGCTGAGGGAGAAGTTCCTTGCGAGATCCATATTTTCTAAGTTGTCTGAGGGGTACCAAGGTTTGTGGTATTCTGGTAGGTATCTGGTCCACTGAGCTCTGTATTGGGGCTTGTTGTAGTATAGCTGTGAGTTGACGATTTCTTCATGTTTGCATGCAGGGTCTTCCTTGATGGTAATGGGAGGAGGAGGTTTCGCTCCACATCAACGGAGCTTGTGGCTAGGGTATACCTCGCGAAGAATGATATTAAATGGGTTGTGTATTCTCATTTAGGTTTGGAGGACCAGCTAATAACCACAGGTACCAATCCTTGCGAAGATTGTGAATTGTGCAACTTCAAGTAATCGAGCTTCTTGCATGGTCTGGAGGTCCTGATATTCCTAGATAGTAACCATACCATATCCCCTTGTTGCAGGTTGGTATTGGCTGTTTGTTGTACATCGTAGTATTCCTTCTATTGTAATTGTGCCTCCGTCATTTCAGCTTGCAATGTGTCATTCAATTGACTTCTATTTTCTGGTTAGTTAATCCTTGCATGGGTCGGGGGTCCAAGGGCTTTATATTCGGAGTTCGTTTCATTTGCAAAGAAAGGTATATGTTAGGTGCTTTCTTGGTGTTGATTATTATACGCCAATTCTGATATTGGCAGGAGCTCCTTCAGATGGTCATACTGATAGTTGACGTAGGCCTCAAGGTATTGTTCCAAATGGAATTGGTGTGTGGTGTTTGTCAGTAGGGTTAGGAACAGGGTGGGGCCGTGTGGGTTTTCACATTGTAACGCCGCCTTACTGAGGCCTAGTGGCAACTCTTTGCCTGTTGAACATGCACCATATGACATGGGGCCCGGGCTGGGGTATGTGGCGCGGCGTGTATTTCACTTTCTTGCTGATTCAATAGATGGCCTCTGGCTTCTCATCCACCACTTTTGCCTCTGTGCGCGGCCCCACTTATTTGTATGAGTGATATTCTGTGACTAACGAAATGGTAGGCTGGGGTCTAAGAGGTGTTTGACCTCTCCATTCTCATCTGAAATCCCAATTTGAGATCAGATTTGGTGGGCCAAACAACCCTTAATTATTTTTGATATCTAGTATGATGACTCCACTATTAGGATATTCCATAACTTTACAGCAATCCGACAACTATCTCAAAGATAACATATGAATATAGTTCTCACGTTATCATTAAGATTTGGGCTTCTTGTTTCAGATAAATAGTGGTTGGAAATCACTTTCACTATATAATTGTAAGAGTAGAATCTATTTTTAATTCTAAGTCCTTCAAAGCCTATGTTTGCATGTACCTTACTCTATGCATGTAGGTGTATAGTTAGCCATTCACGATTTGTATCTCATAAAGGATATGGTCGCCCTCTGCTCTTTTTGTGATCTCATTCAGCATGTATGGCTTTGGGCTTCTGGCTTTGAGCATTCAGCCTTGAGATTTTCATTCTAACACTATAGATTTACGCATGATATCTCATGCCTTCCAAACCCTCTATCCAAATACTAGCCACTATTTAAATCTGGTCAGAGGTTTAGCCAATAACTTACCCTCAACTTATAGATAGTTGGTCAAACTGGGCGCTCACTATGATGTACAAAAAGCTATCGTTTTAGGAGAATCTCTTTGGCTTAAGGTTTTGCCAGTGGGCAAATGACTTTGGGCGTATGGCTTTGGGCGAATGACTTTGGGCGTATGGCTTTGCGTACATGATTTTGGGCGTATGGTGGGGCTTTAGACGTCTGGCTTGGCTTGGGGTGTATGCCTTCGGGCTTCTGGTTTTGGTGGTACAGCCTTGCAAACAAGGGCGGGCCAAGCTCAAACATATATACCCATACTAAATAGACATCAAGAATTGGGAACATTATTATACGTTGAGATATATGCACAACTCCTGCCACCATTTAGGTCACTTATTCAACCCCCACAATGGCTTCTCCATCTTCTCCACAGATATATCGTGCACTGCTTGATGTCTAATGTTGACAACAGTACACCAATGTCCCACCATAGAGTTAATATAATGTTTCATGGCATAGAAATGGATGAAAATAATGGAACCTAGAGAATATATCTTAGGTATATATTGGAATTGGATAAGATGAGCAGGAGTCACTATATACCAGGGGTACAATCACTCTTGACTCCAAGCTCAGCAAAGCAGGTATAACGGCCCTCAAAGTCTCCCTGTAATACTATCGCTCACCACCCATGGCATACGTTCTCCAGCTCCTTATACCTATTAGTATTCTCGTTGATGACAAGTGAGTGTGAGATCCATATTCCAAATGTATTGTCAACATTGTCAGCATTTTTATTGTAAATAGTCTGCTAGAGTACTCTGTATTTGGACTGCACCTGTGGGAGGAAAGTGTCAAATATGGCCTGAATGGTGGTTATCAATGGTAAAAGGTGTTGGCAGAATTCGTTTAGTGGGTAAATTGCTGATTGCATGTTATATCACTTGGCTAGTCCAAGTCCAAGTTCAATATTCTGAGTTCAAGATCCGATTCGTGGGATGAAGATAATGTATCCAATGACATCGCCGTTGGTTCTAAAACTACCATTTCAGTTAGGTTCGCTTCTCTCGCTTCCTTCAGGAGAACTCAGGGTTGTAGCATCCTTCATACTTTCACTGGCAGCATTATTAGTGATTTGAGTGCCTGTCAGCCTCGTTGGTCGATAGAGTCTCCACGCACAACTTGCACCATGTTGGCTATGATCAGCAGCTATATTCCGGCACTCAACATATTTGTGTATAGCTAGTTTGACTTGCCGTAATAGCCTACACGCCTTGCTATTCCCACCCTTGATTACCCATAGGACGCCTTGCCTAATGATAGTTTAATATATAGGCCTAGTCTTAGCCCAGCGGATAAATTACTTACTTGTCTTTTATTAGAACAATGTAAGCGGTGATTCAGTGTAATTGAGACTTATTTTCCTCCTCTCCTTCAAGTTGATATCCCCCTGGCGTTTAGGTTGGGAGGGGATGAGTTCAGAACGTCAAAATCGGCAACTGGGGGGTATCTGACACATGGATGATTGGCGGTTTGTAACATGTGGCAAATCTTCCTCTGCATCAAATAAACTCTATCCATATCCAGCAATAGACACGGTTTTTATGAATTTAATACAAGCGACAAGGAGATTAGTATCTGGCCTGAATATACATATGCGACCTAGTTGAAGCTGAGAACATAATATGACAATTGCTAATTCCAAGCACATGCAGAGGGATTGGTTAAATAGGCGAGAATAACAATCCTTTGACATCCAGGCTAGTGTTAGGCGCACGGACTCCCCGTAAGGATTTACAGGGCAAAGTTACCCTACCTTGACGCACACGAACTTCGAAGGAACAAGATAACAACCCTCTCGAGCCCAGGTGTTGGGACGGCGCGTCATCACCGGCCGCCTGCGTAGTTGTGTCCCAACACCAAAGACCACTATCGATTGAACAGATCTTATAACAGGGTATACGTCGCGGCCGTCAGTCCGACCGGATCCCGTTCGCAGGATATATGAGGGGAGGCCCTTGGGCACCTTACGCAGGTCGAGGCAGGTGAATCGGATGACGGCGCATAAGGTTACAGACACTTGAAGACAAACAGTCAGAATCGTGGGACGAAGGTAACGAGACATTTTGCACGAAAGTTAGTCCCCTCGTACCTACAAAGAGGTGTAGAGTATGAAGGAGGTAACTATGCCGAGTAAGTGGATGGGGTGCATCCACAAAGGACAAGTTGGTAAAAGATGGAGTCCCAGGAAAGAAGCTTATAGGCGCGATCACGAGGACAAGTCGTGTAATGCCGGAAGACCAGAATACAACATCCAGTTGCAGGCTGTATTCACGACCGAACTAACTAAAGAAGATTGGCTATCTTCTGTTCAGCGAGTGAGACTACCCACGAAGAGCACGAGGGCCAGATAATTCGTAACCATAGTTGTCAACAGATAAACCGATGAGCTGACACCTGACGTGCTCTCCACTCCATCAGGAATAGTAGAAGCCCAGACCGATAAGTTGGCCATGGGAGCAAAAAGTGTAGTAGAGAGTTTTCAGGGTCTACGAGTGTTGGCATTCAGGTTAAGTTCGCAAAGTTGTGGGCAAGGTACCTAGTTAGGATAGAGTTAGTATGTATACCGCGATTGTTCAGTTGCGGAATATCAATATCGAAGCATCTTCGCTACTATTGAACATCAAAAGTACACAGAAGAGATCTTATAAATATAATAAGTTATCTACACTTTTATATCGTTACCGATACTTTGACTATCCATACCAGAGTGAATCATTATATCTAGCCTACATTACTTGTGTCTTCTTAACGAGTTCTCTCATATAATTACGATTAAGGTCCTAGATGTCGGAATACCTCATGCCGAAGTTACCACCTAACAGTATATTGATACTTCTCATCCTTACCGAGACCAATGTTTGGCAGAGACACTCATACTCCCAAACCCAAGAAAGAAAAATCTTTCATACCACGACCATTGAGGACTATCTGCATAGATGAAGTCCTCACATCTATACCCGAATTAGGGCCACAAGAGCCCTACGACAACTTGTATTTCTGCCGGATAAACCGAGAAAATACCGTTACCCTCGAAGACATAGCCGCATTATACCAATACCAGTACGGCAAAGAATTCACCAATCACGCCCCCTCGGAGCAATCAAACTCCATTTGGTACACTCAGTACCCTGAGATGGATAGACACATATGCTAGTGTTATGAGATACCGGAAGTCTGGGGAGGAAACACAAGATAAGTTTTCTATTAAGAAACCATAAATATGGCTTCTAACCCAAAAGAAACTGAAGTCATGGAATGGCGACAGGAAGAAGGAGAGGAGGCAAGCGAGGGAGGCGATGAGCTCTGCTCCGCAGTGGCCCCCAGTGTAGAGACCACCGTCACCCACCTAGCCCGGTCGCATTCAGCGGACCAAGCGCCTCGATCCCCTAGCGCACTAGGCTTCCTAGCGAAATTTGGTAAGGCTCCCAGACACGGTCGCGGTACCCCCGAACCCACCCAATCACTCATGGCCATTCGGATCCGAAGATTAGATCAGATGATCGGCCGATTTGAACCAAAACTTAACATCAGTCAAGATAGACAACATCTTGCGTTTAGCTCCCTCCCGACCAACATCTTATTAATGGCCCAACAACTGGTAAACGTCAAAAATCAGTTGAAATCCAGGGTCCAGATAGTGGGTCAAGAACGCGGCTGAATAGACGAAGAAGTACAACTTTTGGGCTTAGAGTCTCAAAAGGTGCAGGAAAGCTTCGCAACCCAGGTCGGGGAATGACTGGGGGAGGCAGACGAGAGACAGGCCAGATACGAGATGGTCACCTCCAATCTCCACGAAGCCATGCAAGGGGCTGGCGAGCAGTCCATGCATAGGGACCTACTCCTGGACGAGGAAATCGTTCCGATAAATGAGCAGCACAAGCGAGAGCTGGCGAACCACAAGATAAGTATTAATCTTGTGAAAGATGAGTTACGACATTACCAGGAGTCTCGAGAAGCCCAAGATCGTGAGATTGCGGTGCGTAAGGCCCTGGTGGAACAGTTGATGGGGCAGGTGAAAGCCATGGGGAAGGTGTCCGATCCAACACACGAGGCTTGAGGGGCAGGTGGAGGAAGACCACCACCAGCACGACACGGGGCAGCAGGAGCTCCAGGCGGAGGAGGAGACCCTGATGATGAAGAAGATGGATCAGGAAGGAAGATAGATGAGACAAGGAAAGGAGGATGGGAGCAGAGACACGTACCCCAGCCAGAAGAAGACGACTATCACGCCGAAAACAACGAACAGTTTAACTTGTTCTCAAGGGTGATGGCCAACACTTTGGGACAATGGACACGAGTCCCAGCGGAACCCCCGGCCATGTTTCGAAACGAGAAACACCAAGATATACGTATGTGGCTATTAACAAGTAGGGATTATTTTGGTCGAAAGAGCAGGCAATGGGAAAATGAGGCACAACGAATCCGATAGGCTGTAAGCCCAATGGATACCAAAGATGTCGCACTGTTTGTGTTAACCTACCGAAGTCAAATGACCGGAGAAATAGGTTATACGAGTCAAGAACGATACGAGTTCTGGTACCTCTTTGCAGCACAAGCCCTGCGACGCTTCGGATTCACCCATGAAGGGGAAAAATCCCTACGAGAAATGGGATCCGTGACATATCGCGGTGACGTCGCCAAATTCTTGATGGAAATGGAAAATCTGAATATCCATGCAAGCGTCACCGGGATAGCCTGCAGAAAGATGATTGAAGACAAGCTCCCCGTCGAACCATTTCGACGGCTCTCACATTGAGAATATGTCGACGATGGGGAATGGTTGGAAGCAGTCAGGACTGTAACCCGAGCCGAACAAGCCTTGAAAGAACGAAAAGATCTTCAAGGGGGCGGTCCCTCCGGCACCATAAGAGGCGAAAAACTGAAATTCGAGGATTCGAAGCTGACGGTCGCCGCAAGACGTGTAAAGAAACAATGGATGAGTACGGAAAAGGCCGCCTACAAGAAGAAAAAGGCAAGGGAAAGAAGGGTAAAGAAAGAAGGGTCGCTGGCACCGACGGGGGAGGTTAGACGTACCGTGTTGTCGGAACCACATCAGGGCGTAGATCTGAAGGTTGTTGATAAACGGAAATCTGCCAACAAATGTACACGATGCGGGATGAGGAACCACGTTTGGAAACACTGTCGAAAACCGATACAAGTATCGGCGGTGTATCGAGGACAAACAAAGCCCAAACAAACCATCCGCATTTGCGCCAAAACGACGCCCCCAGGTAGCCACCCTGGCGGTTGATGACCAGGAGGAAAGCTCGAAGCGAGTGGTTCAAAGGCCCCCAGCTTGGGCTTTTGATGATGACAACATGTTATAAAAAAGGTCATCCCGGTACCGACAACCACGGTGATCGGGTAGTGAGGTTGCCGCCACGAATCGAAAGACCTGCGGCGTAGTCGGTGACGATATCCCACGGGAAGCGGAAAAGACCAAAGGATAGCGGTTGCCATTTTACGGCCAACAATGGGTATTCTGTGCTCACCAAGGGAGCCATAAAGAATTACAAGTGAAGAAAGCGGTCGACGAGACTAGAGGGGTAAGAGAAGACAACGATTCGTCAGAACGGGCCTAGAGTTGCACGACAAGTGAAGGGGGGTCCAAATCCGGGTAACCTGACTTTCTCTCTGGGTACGACTGCTGGGCAAATAGAAGCCGGGGCGCCTCTATTGTGCACAAGGTTCATGCCCGACGAATGGTGTCCGAGGGGGTCTCGGGAGTGAGACCAAACTCGAAGGGGAAGGTACGGTGGACACCTCGCACGGGACAGTCTCATATGAGGGCTAAGTCAACAATAAAGGACAGCACATCCTAGTCGTAAACTCGAGAGGTACCCTAGTGAACCACCACTCCTGTGATATGGGAACTCCTCGGCAGGCGGTAAAGATTGCTAGTAGTGGGCTGCCCAATATCAAAATATTAGACATTTATTGTAAAAGTTTGTCTGAGGAGGCGTTAAGAGCCTAAACTGCGCAGGCGCGGTAACAGACCCCCACGCTACTTGTAACTGCGACGATGAAAAGACTTCATCAAAACCCGAGCGAAAGCCCAAGACCCATTAAACAACCGAAGCATTACGCCTGCCCTTAAGGGAAGGCACTGATCGAGATCAAAGGACAAAGACACACGATAAATGTTGTTCTATATTCTGGTTCAAACATTTTTCTCATGAACCAGGACACCTCACAACGGCTAGACATTCCGACAGAAGCTAGGCATTCACCATTGAAAATCCCAACCTTTGATGGCGAAACCGCGCCTACCGGAGGAATATGCTACACTAATCCTATCCTCTTTGCAATCGGTGTCAATGGTCACCGAAGCATGATATCCTGTGAAATAGCAAACGGAGGAGGATATGCTTTAATCATACCCTTTGCGTGGTGGCACGATGAACACCACTTTAAAAATATCTCGGACCCAAAAAAATGCATATTCGAGGAGACAAAGTGCCATGCTCATATAGAAGATGAGACAGTGGCCGATATGTTCGAATAGGATGAACCAGTGGCTTACGATAAGGAAGCACAGTACGTAGGAAGAATAGAACGAGAGGAACGAGGCGTACTGTTGGAAACACACCCGAAACTATATTGGCAGTATAAAGAGTTTTGTGAAGAGAAAAAAGCTAAGAATTTGGCACCTCGAAGAACCTTGGACCACGCCATCAACCTTAAGCAAGGGGCCGAACCCCCATGGGGTCCAATTTACCCAATGTCGGCACACCAGTTCAACGAACTGGATAAGTACCTTAAAACAATGATGGCAGAAGGAAAAATTGCCGATAGTGAATCCCCTTACGGTGCTCCAAGCCTTTTCGTTCCAAAACCAGATTGAAGTCTACGGCTATGCGTAGACAATAGGAACCTCAACAAATTGACAATCGTGAATAAATACACCCTGCCACTGATGGATGAACTCCGAGACCGCGTGGCTGGACGAAAGGTGTTTACGAAGCTTGACCTAAAAGATGGATATCATCTTATTTGAATGAGAAACGGTGACGAATATAAAACGGCCTTTTGTACACGATACGGACAGTACGAATACAAGGTCATGCCTTGCGGGCTCGTTAATGCTCCCGCAACGTTTCAGACAATGATGAACACGATCCCAAGGGAATTCTTGGACCACGGAGTAGTCGTCTACATAGACGATATACCAATATACTCCGAAAATATGGAAGACCACATCAAACTAGTCCAAAAGGTTCATGACCCACATGGACAACACGACTTAGCTGTCTTGTTGAAGAAATCGGTTTTCCATCAAGATGAGGTCGAATTCCTAGGATACATTGTCAAGACAAGCGGAGTCACCATGAGTGATGGAAAAGTGAGAAGGGTTCAAAACTGGGCACACACGTGATCAGTCAAAGAACTCCAAATTTTCATCGGATTCGCAAACTTGAATCGACCATTCATCATAGTTTTCTCGAAGGTTTGCAAGCCAATAACCGTGACGTTAAAAGGAAACCCAAAAGATTTTCACTGGGGAAGTGAGCAGGAAGAGGCGTTTGAGGAATTGAAAAAGAGGTTCACAACGGCACCAATTTTATCGCATATTGACCCAGGAAGGAAAACAGTGGTCGAGATGGACGGAAGCGACTTCGCGCTTGGATGTGTACTGTCACAGTACCAAGGAAGACGGCCTCACCCAGTGGCTTTTCACTCTCGAAAGTTGAACAGCACAGAAAGAAATTACCACATACATGACAAGGAATTACTCGCAATAATGGAAGCGTTCAAAGAATGGAAAAGATACCTGTGGGGAGAAGAAGAACCCATCACGGTATACACGGACCACCAAAATCTACAGTACTTCTTAACAAAAAAAGTATGTAACCAGCGACAAATCCGATAGGCACAGGATTTAACCAACTATAACTTCAAAATAGTCAACCGTCCGGGAAGGCATGGTGGGAAGCCTGACCGTTAAGTAGACGGCCGAAGTACCTTCCTGTGGAGGGAGCTCGTCACCGTGAACAGTGAATTTTGAAATCTGAACATTTTCAAATTTCAGTAATTCATTAAAAACGAAGGGCTGAGACAGCTCTCATCCCAGAATCACGCGAGCCTGGAAATCACAGGATTATGAAGCTTTCGGACAAGGCTCTAATCTCGACAAAAGGATCATGGGTGGCGGCTGGTCATGACATCTACGCTCTGACAGATGGCATAGTACCAGGAAAAGGACAGACAACGGTGGACACGGGTATTGAAATAGGATTGCTGGAAGGAACCTATGGAAGGCGAGCCGCAAGAAGTGGTATGCCTAGCAAGATGGGAATAGCAGTAGGCGGTGGTGTAATAGACGCGGATTACATGCGGGAGATAAAAGTCATCCTTCGAAATCTTGGGGAAACCAACTGCTTGTATAAAGCAAGGGATCGGATAGCGCAACAAATAATGCAGAAGTTTGCCAATGCGGACGCCATGGAAGTAGACGAGGTCGTAGTAACCCAGAGAGGAAAAATGGGCTTTGCGTCAAGCGATATAAGCCCTAAGCGATCAATCACGGCTAAAGAAGAAAATGTCAAAATATGTTTCCTTCACGCGGACACAAGAAAAAACGAATTCTTTAGCGTAGCTGATATCGGCTATCACCCTCAGTTAATCAAAGAAAGGGAAATGTTATCAAATGCTCACGTCAATGCAGCCCTGACGCGGACAATGAACAATGCATTTCTGGACAAGATTAGACCGGCTGGGAAGGAGGATGAGAGGTGGCAGGACCGAGGCCGTGAACTGGTCATGTTAAGAGAAAGTGGGCAAAGGACGCCTGATGAATGGATACAAAAGGACGGGTTACCATAGTACAAAAATCGGTTATACATCCCAAAAGACGAAACCCTGCAAACCGAGAGGGCCCAAGGCTGTCACGACTGGATAATGGCGTCCCATTTCGCACAGGAAAAAACGATTCAGATAGTCATAAAGGATTTCAAATGGAAAGGACTGGCGGAATAGGTCAGAGATTACGTACGATCTTTCGACAAATGTCAACACAGTAAATCCCCACGGCATGCTAAGTATAGATTACTTCAACCCTTAGAGGTACCCTATGCCGCCTGGTCCTCCATATCAACGGAGTTGATCACCCAGCTCCCAGAATCGCAGGGTAAGACCCAGATAATGGTGGTAGTAGACCTGTTCACAAAAATGGCCCACTTTATCGGCCTCCACGAAAAGGCGACCGCAAAAGATGTTGCGGATACCTTCCTTCGTGAAGTCTGGACACTTCACGGATTGCTGACCGAAATCATATCGGACATGGACGCCAAGTTTTCTGGTGAATTTTGAGAATCATTATGCAATATGCTAGGAGTTAAATGGGGTGTGTCAATGGCATATCATCCGCCAACTGACGGAAAAACCGAAAGGACCAATCAAGTGCTGGAAGGTTACTTGCGGACGTTGGTCAACTACGATCAGGACGACTGGTACCAACTATTGCTGTTAGCCGAACAGGCCTACAACAACTCAGCAACCAACGGACATAAAATGACCCCCTTCGTCGCCAAGTACGGATTTAACCCACAGACGGAGTGGATGAAAGAGAGTGAAGCTCATAATCCCGGGGCAACAATGTATGCACACTGAATGCAGGACATACACCGACAGGCAAAACAAACTCTGGAATATACACGGGAATCGATGAATCAATATTAGGACCGGAAGGCGACGCAACAACTCAGCATCGAGGTCGCCACCTTGGTAATGTTGAATGCAAAGAATATGCGTATCAAACGACCATCAAAGAAGCTGAGTTCGAAACTGTATGGCCCTTTCAAACTCTTAGAAAGAAAGGGAAGCAGGGCATACAACGTAGAAATATCGCAGCGGTGAAATATTCATCCCGTATTCCATTTTTCCCTGTTGGAACCCTACCCAGCCTCGAACAGACCGAATTGTGAACAACCGCCCAAAGATCCCGAAGACATTGAGGGAGATTTGGAGTGGGAAATGGAATGCATCGTTAAGAGCGAGATGATTTCTCGCACGCGAAAGGTTCGAGGCAGGAACAAGCCGATGAAGGACCTTAGGTATTTTGTAAAATGGCAAGGCTGCCCGGAGGATGAAAATACCTGGGAACCACACGAAGGTATGCAGAATGCGCAAGAAGAGGTGGAAAGGTTTCATAGAGAAAACACACAGATGGCGGGCCCAAGAGAGGTCGAGTGACATAAGAAAGGTTTTCTATCGGGGAACAAGCAAACGCCGGTGGTTTTTACCCCTAAGATGTCGAGCTCGAGATGGAACATAGATTGTATAATAGACACCGAGTATTTGGGACGAACACTTCGAAGAGGGGAGTTCGTGTTAGGCGCACAGACTCCCGTCAGGATTAACAGGGCAAAGTTACCCGACCTTGACGCATACGAACTTCGAAGGAAAAAGATAACACCCCCCTCCAGCCCCGGCATTGGGACGGCGCGTCATCACTGGCTGCCTGGGTAGTTGTGTCCCAACACGAAAGACCACTATCGATTGAACACATCTTAAAACACCCGATACGTCGCGGGCGTCTCTCCGACCGGATCCTATTCGCAAGATATATGAGCGGAGGCCCCCGGGGACGTTATGCAAGTTGAAGCAGGTGAATCGGATGACGGCGTACAAGGTTACTGACAGTTGAAGAAAGACAGTCAGGTTAGTGGGATAAAGGCAACAAGACATTTTGCACGAAAGTTAGTCCCCTCGTACCTACCAAGACGTATAGAGTATGAAGGAGGTAACTATGCCCAGTAAGTGCATTGGGTGCATCCACAAAGGACAAGTTGGTAAAAGATGGAGTCTGAGGAAAAAAGCCTATAGGCGCAATCCCAAGGACAAGTCGTGTAATGCCGGAAGACCAGAATACAACATGCAGTTGCAGGCTGTATTATCGACCAAACCAACCAAAGAAGATTGGCCATCTTCTGTTCGGCGAGTTAGACTACACACGAAGCGCATGAGGGCAAGATAATTCGTTACCATAGTTGTCAACAGATAAACCGATGAGCTGACACCTGATGTGGTCTCCACTCCTTGAGGAATAATAGAAGCGCAGACCGATAAGTGGGCCCTGGGAGCAAAAGGTGTGGTAGAGAGTTTTCAGGGTCTACGAGTGTTGGCATTCAGGTGACGTTCGCAAAGTTGCGGGTAAGGTACGTAGTTGGTATAGAGTGAGTATGGATACCGCAATTGCTCAGACGCGGAATATAAATATAAACCATCTTCGCTGCTATTAGACACCCAAAGCACGCAGAAGAGATCTTATAAATAGAATAAGTTACCTACACTTTTATATCGTTACCAATACTTCCACTATCCATACCGAAGTGAATCATTATATCTAGCCTACATTACTCGTGTGTTCTTAACGCGTTCTCCCCTATAATTATGATTAAGGTACCCTCTGTCGGAATACCTCACGCCGGACTTACCACCTAACAGCTAGACTTTGCATTATCTTCAATCCTGGGTTCTGAGTTGTGGTAATTGACAGGGTTTCTGCTTTCCAGCTACTACTTGCACTTCTCAGCATCCCTTTCCTTCATTTTGATACCCCTCACATAGTGTTCTACATCTACCCAAACTGGCGCAAAGGAACCTTCCCTCCTCCTGAATCTAGGATAGACCGCGGGGTGGTTCGTGTAGATTGACGATAAATGTATGTAAATGAACTTAAGTGCATTGCGGGTAAGGGAGGACTGGGGTGAGGACGAGGTCCTTGGGCAAGGAGAAACTTGGGTTTAAGAGTGCGCAGTCGGGTATAGGCTCAGAGGGCGGCAGGACAAATAGTTCCTGTGTCAATGTGAGAAAAGGGGAAACAAACACAATATCGAGGAAGACAAATCACACTATGACCTGACAAACTCGACTAACGAGAGCCAATGCAACTACCCTTTCCCCTTCTGACTATTATCTCCCACACCATTACCACAACATTATTTAGGCCTAGGACTTTTCTTCCAGTATGATTTTTCTGACCGTATGAATTGTCTGTGCGTATGATTCAGTGCCTATGATCTGTCTGGGCAGATAATGTTTTCTGCGCATTTGATTTTGTGAGCATATGATTTTTCTGTACGTATGATTTTCATAACAATGATCCAATTTTTCAAAGCCAAGCAACTATATTTAAATAATAACCAATATAAGAGTATGAGAAACTGATAAGTACAAAGAAATAGGAAATCCCAAAAAGATCTCCGATGTGTTCACTGTCAGAGGGGGTGGGGGATGCTGCTCCCCTTGTCGCTTGAGATTGTTGACACCACTAAATCCCTATATAACGATGAGGGCGCAGTAAGAGAGTTGGGTCAGGTGGGCTGTTAAAGAAAAAGGGCGAGCTGTAGCGAGCCTGGAGACAAGAATGCGAGTTGTAGCCAGCATGGAGGTTCTTCACGCACGGGAGTTGGTGTTTCTATATATGGTGGTTGCTCTCTGGTCTGTGAATCGTGAGCTATGACCTCTGATCAACCAGGCGAAAAAACTTCCTCTAATGAACTCCATACTGTTCCCCGTATATTTCCCCAATTCGTAATAGGTTGATCCAACCCGACATCCTGTTCTTGTAGCTGGTAAGAACTCAAGTAAGTGGACAATGTATCCAGGGTTTCTGAACTTCTGCCTCTGAAAAGACTGAATCTTACGACTCAGTCTTACAGGAACTTGATGGTGTACAGCTGTGATCGGAGGGAAGATGGTCAGAAATGGACCACATTCTCCCGTTCCCATATCCACTCAGGCGACTCCATGAGGCATTGTCCAATCCATTCATGCCAGCTCATCTTTCACTGCAGTATATATTATTGACTTGACACCTTCTCAGCTTGTCTTGTCTACTAGGATAACCAACGTGATAGTAATAATTTCTTCTCACTTGTCTTGTCAAATTCCATGCGTTTATAATTATTTTACACCAATTTGCCATAGTTGAAACAAGATCTTTTTCTTTCTTTCGCCCCAGTTCCGGCACGCTTCCTGGGTGGAATTTGAATCATTCTATTAGTTCCACTCTGGTCTCATCTATGGGTTACAGGTATAACCTGTAGTGAATCACTGGTTTCTGATAGTTCCTCCACCTTTGAACAACCCTGGTCCAGGCGGCCCTGAGAGCCTGCTATGCAGCCAGAACCTTCCGTCACACTGTGGGTCAATACTTTCAAGCTCGCTCAGTCCTTCACAGGAGATATCGGCCTAACCCTCTTGTGATACTTCCTTCTCATTAGTGTCGGATGCAACATACATATTGACAGTACTATCCCAGATTCTTTCTTTAGGAGATGATTCCTCAGAGCCTACTAAGTGATTTAGTAGAATGATTTTGAGGTAGTCTAGGCTGTGCATATTAACATTCAACCAGTCCACAGTCAGGGAGTATAGCCTTTGGCTCTGTGTAAATACGGCCCTGCCATGATGGTCCTGATCAACAAATGACCATTCAGTCTCCTTCTTGTGTGATTCATGATTATCGCAGATACACCCATTATTGTTCTCTATACTTTCTTTTTTCCTATCAGCCCAGTATTGATAATCCTCCACAGCAGCCATTTCTTCGAGTTTTTCTGCCTCCAGTTCACTATCAAGACCTGCTAGCTAGCTTTATTATTCTCCTTTCTTTTAGGATTTGACCAGCATTGAAGATCAAATTGTACTACTTTTCAGTCGTGTGCTGCGATAGGGAATCACATCTCCTGTTATACTGAAAACCCACACTACATCATGGGAACCCCTGTGAACCGCAAGAATATCCCTAGCCATAAGGGCTAAATTTGGGAATCTTCCCGCATTAACCTTCCATCACACTATTATATTTCCTCTTTAAAAATCTGTGCTGGACAGGCCTCATGTGTGGGATCCGCAACCACAGCAGCGGCTCGCCAGGGCGAATCACAGAATTGGTTTCGAGGTACGCTACTGCCTTACACAGGGTAAGTACTGTGGGTCTGGACGGGTACAGTTGTTTGGATCGACTGTTTAGACCACTCCGGGGAATTGACCTGTTAGGTGCCTGATTATTTATTGGTGAATAGTACAGATCATTATACGCTATGAACTCCATTTTATATGACTTCTGATACTCGGTCTCCCAACTGGCATGCAGATCTCATTCTCGCAAATGTTGAGTTTGAATTGGGAATTTAGGCAAGTGCTAATGCTGAACACAAGACCTCTTGGACTTTCTGTTTTACCATAGTAAGAGACTGCCTTTAAGTGAGCTTTCATGAGGCTCGCATAAATATTTAGCTTCCATTGCATCCCCTTTAGTTCAAACTTGGAAATTTGGATTGCCAAATGATCCAAGGTATCTTGATACACTTGCAACACTGGATGAATGCTGAAGCCACGTGTTTTTCACATCCACAAAGGCCAAAAAGGTATCAGTTGAAGTACCTCCAAGATGTATTCAATCTACCTCCACTCTTCTAGGGTTGACCAGAGAGGCGTAAACTTGGCATAGATGTACAACAAATCCTTTGTCAATTACCGTAGTCATACAGATCTCCGCCATATATTTAGAAGTGAGTTCCACCGTACTTTGCCTTTATAAAGTAGTCTAGTAGAGATCTTGACTCAGTTATTCTGTATCTGGATGAAGTGTTGATACCATTCAGGAGAGGCACCAATCACAATACTCATGTTCTGATGCTATAAACCAATATTAGTATTATCTCTGAGTAAAGGTATTTTAGTTGAGAACAAGCGGGGGAAGTCTTGGTTCTACTTTCACCTTGGCAGACATCCAATTGGGAACAATGAATCTGTATACCCTTGTCCGTATGAATTTGTGTCTCTATCTTTGTGCATATGCATCTATGTCTATGTATTTGTAATATAGGTGCTCGTGTATTAGATCTTAGACACATTACCTCTTCTACTATTTTATGGAAGCCATTATTCAAAGCCATAACCTTCTCGATATACCCCGCCTTAATGCCAGACACCATATGACCATCCTCCAATTTCACCTTGATCAAACTTATAAATGCACTGAGGATAAGCTAAACAACATGGGCCATACATGGAATATCATTTTTGAAAGGACACCACTCAACGGATAGTAAAATTCACGTTTGTTTAAGCCTCGGGTGAGCATTCGGATATTGCTGGCACTATTGGTAGTGAAACCCTGAATTCTGTCCTGAAACAGTTATCTGGCTACAATGTTATTAATGAGTATTCCTTGGATATTAGCCCTGTATAAGAACCCCTGAATTGCATAGAGCCAATTAGCACCTCCTCCATCTCCCCCTAATCCAAGATGCAACAACCTACAATTGCTCAAAATGCAAGTGTTTTGATAAAGTCTATATATCAGCAGCCAGAGAAATCTTTCCTGCAGCTGGTAGACCTGTTTGAATATCATCTACAGTAGACTTTTCCATCCATTGCAAATGGAATATTAAGGTCATTGGGCTGGGGATTTCAACTGCAGCATGAATGTACTTGCAGATACAACAGAAGATATGGTTGTTAGAACCATTAAAGGGGAGATTTGTTGCTAAAAAGACTTTGCAAAGTATGCTTCAAAATTATGGGGATCAAATCCTGCTGGTGTGGCCAGATCGATAATCACAGGCCTATTTCCAGTTTTAGTCCCATTTCGCAATAGTGTAAGAATATCTATACCATGCGGGCTTCCAGCCAGTCCATCATATCTGTTAATCGTTCGCAATTTCACACAAGCAGAGGACCGGTTATCGTCATGCATCGAGCTAGTCTTTGTGCCACTGGCGTGAGCCAGTCCCTTTTTGCACATAATTCACATTCCTGGTTTGCATGACAATATCACTCGCAGGCGGTCCACAAATTGTTGAAAGTATTTCGACCCATCAGTGCCACGAAGATTCAAGTTGTCTCTTATCTGTTTTTTGCTAGCAGATTTCGCAGTCAATGCTATAAACCCGAGTATATCTGGCTACAATTCTCTTCAACTCTTAGATATTCCACCATATAGATATAAAAGTTTCCAAATATCACAAATATGACTGGATTCCTGGTTGACAAAGTCACAGCTGCTAGCGGATGAGGCAGATTCCGCGTGTGATATTGGTATCCAGAGCGCATCGCGGCCAGAATGGCAAGCAAGAATCTTGTGCAACTTGAAGGAAGTGCCAGGGCCACAGTAGTCAGAGGTCTGGGAGTTGGCATTACCGGGCCTTGGCTCCCATATGGGGTGGATTCTACAGAGAATTGGGATAATGATGAAGACTATTCATGTGCAGGGCTTTTGTGTAAGCATAAAAATGAGGTAGGGCTTCATGCCGCGAAGGTGTAGAGCCTCCGTTGGCTGCCCATCCTGGAACATTCTGCTTGGGAAAACATTAGGTTGAGATGGTTCTAGCTATCCTTGAACAGTAACAGATCTCCTTGCATCCCGAATGCTATGTATATAAAAGTACTCCTTTGGTAGGTATATGAACATCTTTCTCATCGGCTCCACAACCAGCGATTGAAATCCCAACACCATGAGAATTCATCTTCTGAGTGTCTCCCACCTCTGATGTCCCCCGATGCCTTCTGGCCTAGAGTGTCAGGCTCCCCTCTCTCTCTTTCCTCTCTCTAGGGCCTTTGGCCTCTCCTCTCGTGGGCTTATTGCTTCCTTTCCAGTTGCTGTTCTCTGTTCGCTTAAGCACGCTTGCGTTGACGTTCCTACCTGTTACCCTGTACTTCACAAGGCGCCTCGCTTAGCGATTGGCACAGTTGGCAACCCGTTTTTGCTTATCAACACGCGGTCGCCACTTTCGGGCTATCCGTGAAGTAGTTGCCCTAGTGGCCCTGCTCTCTGGTATTACAGTTTCTCCTGAGTTGCGCAATCAGTACAGTCCGAATTCGAAAAATCATGACCGTCTCTCCGTACTCGGCATTTGTACTTCTTGGTTCTTGGCGAGCCTTCCCTCTCCCGCTTCCCACGGTTAGATCCGCTGGCACTGTACTGCCTCACCTAGCTGGAACCTTACTCCTGCCCCCTCCTCCTCCTCCTCCTTGGGTATCCCCCTCGTCCGGGATCCCTTCCACTAGTGACGCTCTCGCTCTGGCAACCAGGGACCATGTGAGAGAGGTGGTAATATTGTCTGGGCGGCCCTTGGTCTATCTGCTGTGGCTGGCATCTCCTCGACTGAGTAGCTCTCCTCACTAAGTGGCTCCGCTCGTCTGCTTCATCTGCTACGTGATTTACTCTGCAGTCGCAACTCACTTTGGTTACCCCAGGTCATAGTATAGGACTGGCTCCTTGACTTGAACTACATTCCGCGGCGCGCCGATACAATGGGCACTCCACTCCTGTTCCGCCTTGCCCCTAAGCCGTTAGGTTCTTGGAATTCCCTTAGGTACTCCGGCAAGAGTAGTTTTATCCTTCTGCTCCCTCGGCCTTGGGCTCTTACAAATCTTTCCTGTGTTCAGGGGGCCCTGCGGAAGGGGTTCTCTGCTCCTGTACATCTTTATGTTAGGTTCCTTCGTGTTTGGCTTTCCTATGCTTTCCTCCCATTAGTTTAGGCTGGTGGTGGGTGTGAGGTTGGGCCCATACCAAGGAGTTTTGGGAGTACGGTTTCGGTCTTCATCTTTGCTTGCTTTCCTACCGGTAGGGGGTATTTGTTTGTCCCATCACCAGGTGAAGCGGGTCCTTGGATTGTTTTTACAGTTTTGTATTCGCCATAGCTAGCGCTCCATGCGCTTTCTTGTAACTTAACAACAAATACATGATAATAATAATAATAATAATAATAATAATAAAAAAGAAAGTGGTAGGTATATGAACAAATGTTATAAGAAGTTGGCCCAGCTAAGCCAAGTACCCAAGCTGGCTTGTATTCTGTTAACCATTTCATTGCACACATAATGTTTGAATCTATCAAATGCGTATATGAACATGCATGTGTAGGAACCTTTGTGGGTATGAATATTTGTGAGTATCAAGTTTATGCGTATGGTGGTGTATAGTTGCATGTGAATTATGTTTTTCAAGAAGCCGCACTCTAGGATTAGGCTTGTTAGCAGCTACATGAATTGGCATTCACCGCTGTACTTTGGGCATAGCATTAGTCCAAATATACAAAGGGTTGATATACCCTGTTCAATCATAATCTGAGGTACGCAAATTTGATATTTTAAGCAAGTTGACTAGTTCCAATAGAACACTCTGATACCGTGCCTTCGCTCCTAGATAGCAACCAAACTTGGAATCAAACTTGCAAGTACTGAGTCTCTGGAACCTGTCACAACTATTCAAAGTACACACATGGTGAGGATCTAATACTTGAATACTATGCAGTGACGCAGGTACCATCAGCGAAAACATATTCTGTATCTGTTGAGTGAGGGTTGCGTCCTGATACAAGCAATATATTTTCTACGTCTCATGGCTCTGGTGCCTCCGGAGTTCAGTTGCAACAGCCCACCCCAGGCAGTCGGGACTGGTGCGTCCAGCCCTCCCGGGGTCCATCTAGACACATGCTATTAAGCAACCAGGTATCCAGACTCAGAGGTCAATACCATGGCACATTATGATTTACCACAACCGCGGAGCATTTTCAGGCTCCCAGCCTTCTGAGAGTGTGCCCGGAGTGTTGCTTGGGAAAGCAAATATGGTTAGTGCAGGTGCCAGGTGGGAAAGCCATCATACCCTTAATCTTATATTTGAGCTAAAGACTTTCAGGCTCAGGTGTCCTCAGACTCCGAGTTCCGTGTCTATTTTCAGACCTTTATCTTTGAGTAGAGCAAAATGCCAGCTCACTCCACTCTGAAACTGAGTGATAGCCAGAACACAGTTTAGTCTACGACGATGGCTGTTCATGGTGGTTTCTCAACACTTAGCCCTCAATGTGACGCGACCCAAACTGACTCTTTCATCCACACACTCAACACCCACCTTCCCACGCACCAGCTGCAACACTCCACACCAACCACTTGACCAATCCTTAGGGAAAGACCTGGAGGGTACTGGGCTCGCTGCCAGCGCCGTGCTGGTGTAGGATTCCTGCTTACAGGGTTATTATTCGTGAAGTTACAAGACTGGTGATCGTTGTATAAGAAGGCTGATCTCTCCCCAAGCGCATCACTGATCTTGACTCTGTTTGCAGGAGGTTGTTGGGCTCGAGGCTAGCCACACAATTGTATAAGGTACGTTCCTGTCACATCGAAGCTCAGGGGGTGGCTGTCGTCGGTGTTCGGGAGCTCTTTACTATGATAGTGGCCCTGGCGAACTGGCCCTCGAGGGCAGATTGTGGCACAATGACTTTGCAGATTTCGTTTCTGTTGATGCAGGATTGCTGGGTTCGACGCAAGCCTCCCACCAGTGTAATCGACGTCTCTGTCGCATCAATACTCAGGATGTTGCTGTCTTCTGTGGAGTGGATCTTTATACTAGTAGCCCTGGTGATATTTTACTCAACGGCGGAATGCTCAACAACAGGTGGACAGCTTTTGATTCTGGTTGCCGGAGGTCGTTGGGCTTGATGCCAGCTTCCCAATTGTATAAGGTACCTTTCTGTGGGAGCAAAACTGCTGAAATTGCTGTCTGCGGGCACGGGTGTATTAGGTATCAATCTGGCAATACTTTACTCTGTGGCAGATTACTCCACAACCGCGAAACGGATCTTGAGTCTGTTTGCCGCGGGTTGTTGCGCTCGGCGCCAGCTTCTCAATGGTAGAAGATCCATCCCACCACAAGCGGTATTCATGATAATACGGGGTCCCGACTACGGGGGGTTCCCGGGAGCCGGAGCCTGAGCTGTCCGTTCAACCTTCATGTCAACAGGTATTTTTTCACAAGGTTCTGGCTGCTTATGTGTATGGGTGTTTCTATATGCATTAGTCTGGATATTAGAACCATAGTTATTGTAGAATAATAGTAAATTTAATTGTTTGATCGTATAAAATCTATTGTGACGAAGGTGACCAAGTTCAGAAACAGGTAATGGGGGGACCCTTCGGTTATCGCAGGATGATGGAGTGCCGCTTCAGGTACCATGCTGAGTATTAGGCACTGCATGAGGTGGCTTCTGAGTCTGAGGTGCGGTGTTCATTTGCATCTGATACCTTGTCAAGTACCATGGTTGCATCCTGATTTCCGATTTTGGGTTCTGGTATTCTGTGCATCTGATCAACTGGATGCTCAGCATGCAAGCTATTATTTTTGCTTATGAGTCAGGGCCTTTCCCAGTTATTAAAGGTGATTCTTCATTATAACTCTTATATATTGGTTGGCAATTATTCTATGTAATTTTCCCCAACTTAGATACTCATAAGAATATCATACCATAACCATCATATTTCTACTCATGGTTATCTTTGCCCAATTGTCTTTATTTACCCGAAATGTAAGGACAACCGCCCGAATCCCGGAATCCACACTGGATGAGTTCTACACCTGGACATTTGGCCCTGATGAAATAATCAACTGTTTCCCCATTTCCTTTAGCATAATGAAGGGGGATTGTTTTTTCTGTGAGGTGTTCAGGTTAGTGGATCACACCTGCAGCAAGTGTGCAGCCAACTAGAACGACGAAAGCTGATAGTAAGGGATAGAGAAGGCTGAGGCCAATAGCCAGTCACCATGGATAGGACAAGAGTACCAATTAGAGATGTGTAGATTGCAGTGCACAAATTGTAGGGGGAATGCAGTCAAATTGGTACGAGGTGGATGGATTGCTTGAGAGTTGAAACGTAGAACAAAGGAATCCTGTGCGATCATACAGATGCTTGAGTTAGGCTCTGAGATTAAGGGTTGAGTCTTGAGATTAGAAATATTTCAGCTTGGTGACTCAGGGAGGTGTGTGGTAAAAGGAAAAATAACAAGGGGCTTAGATTCTGACTCAGACAGTTGAAGTTAACAATAACTTCATTCTGACTTCTGAATTTCCACAATTTATACGCTCTTTAATTATATTGTATCAAGCATTGCTCAGGTTGACTTACTTTATCAGTAGCTGATTTTGACAAACCAATTGTATAGTTTTTTCCTACATTAAACCCTTTTCATCTTACCGTAAACGAACAATAATTCTACATCTCTACAGATACATTTATGACAAGTTTCATGAGTACAATAAGGAAAGATAATCTGATTGCATTGACTGCAGTGCGTAATACCAAGTCCGTATCGTTCTCCTTGGTCGGCTTCACGGAATGGCCAATGCTTCAGTCACCAATAGCTTCTTAAAAGAGAAGGGCTTACCAAGCCCTCTCTAGACAACTACCACAATCTGGAACCAACCTTGTTTTTAGATTGTTATCTCTGCCCGCTTTCCTGGAGTCATAAAGTCATAACCTGCTTCCGTAAGTCAATTATTCAATATCAATGGCAGGAACCTAGCATACACTATGATGTGGTAGAGATGATAGATTATCCAAAAGCTGGGATGCATACCCCCCTCTTTAACCAGATGTATTAGTTGGGAACCAAGGTAGATGAAGAAAGGGTTAAGAGTGTGGAGCTACAGCGGAAGGACATGGTGTCGGGATTGTTCAACTGTGATGATACAGAGTACGTCGGGATCGTTGATACTCTAGGAGCAGGCATTTATATCGCTGTAATTGTGCCTTCAATGGAAATGATACCAAGTGGAAGTACAAGAAGCAGCGTTATCAGGGGTCTTGTTCCTTGTATTAATTGTCAATTCTTATCCTGATTTTGAGATACTAGTAGAAGCCTATCCTCAAAACTGAAGAGCTTAGCTTCTTGGGAGGAATATGGATGGCTATTCCCTCACCTATTTGAACACAAATTATATTTGAACATTTGCAGCTGATGTCTTTATATCAACCATTTTGTAGGTGTTGTTTGGGTGTATGCTTTGGAGGTAGGCTTTGGGCGGATGCTTGGGGCGGATGCTTTGGGCTGTTGCTGTGGAGGTGTATTTTGAAGGTGAGTTTTGGGCATAAGCTTTGTGCGGATGCGTTGATTGTATGGCTGTAAAGCGCATAGCTTTGGGGGCATCACTTTGGGTATATGGCTTTAGGTGCATGTATTTGGGCGTATAGATTTTGCCTAAGAACCTAGAAGCAAAGTACTAAATTGCCAATCTGAATCTGTGCTCAAGCCTATAGTTATGTGAGATTGTTTCTAAGTGTGCTAATGTCTTCATATTAGATTAAACTACAAAGAATACAGTCACACACTCAAGCATAACAAGAAAGAATTAAGCGGAATCCGTATAGGTGGCAGGTATGATAACGAACGAAATTGAGCCTTAAAGGAGCCTTGATCTCTAGAACATGAGAGGGAGAAGAGAGGAAGAAAAGCGGGAGCGTGATGAGTCAGAATCTAACACCAGGAAAAAAGTTGCCATACGATAATAAAGGAGAAAGAATACCGGCTAAGGCTCAAATCAAACAGGAGATACAGTAGTAGCGGAATAGTGAAGTAGGAGTGCAAGTAAGGTAACTTAAGGTAAGGGGAACTGTATTAAGGAGAGAAAGGAAGGCAGAACTGGGGCGAGGGGGAAGGAAAGAAACCAGATAATAACAAGAAAAGAAAATTGGTGGAAATAGAAATCGTTAATCCACCAGCTCCTGTTTCATTCGGTGACGGAAGTGCTGGCTAGCCATATTGAAGAGGTCCGGCCTGTCCATCTTGCTGTGCATGCCATCCTTCTCAATATCAATTTCTTGCTCCTCTGTGTCCTCCCTAGTGGGTGCCTCGAGATCAATCATAAGCCAGGCATTGCTAGGAAGAAAATTCTTCCACATGTTGACAATATTTTCGACATTGTCCAGTTGGTGTTGTGGGCTTGTGGAGAAATTCTTGCCTATTATTGCCCACCCAAGCCGCTGTTCTCGAATGTCTTGGCAGCGAGGACAGAAACCGTCCTCTACTGCCGAAGCGTACAGACCACGTAAGGAAAATTCACAGCCATGGTAAGCTAAATCTTATTTACTACCCCCCAACCCTAAGCAGGTCGTTTCCCCTTCCTTCCCCATAGTGACATCATCATCCCCCTATTCCCTGTCCTCCAAGTCCTACTGTTCCACCTTCAGGTCCTCCTTCTCACTCTCTGTCCCCTCAACATCATTCTCATCATACTTCATTTCCCCATTGACTTCTTTGGAATCCTCTGCCCCATTTTCTTCCTTATCACCAAAGTTACATAGGTCTATAATATCGCCATCTTCATGCTCTTCATCCTTCTCCCACTCCTTGTAAACCACAGGACTCGGCAAATGCCACTCCACAGGCTTCACCAAGTCAATCAAAGATCTACCCTTTTCCTGGACCGGATCCTCGCCAACTGTCATGTCCCTATCTCCTTCCATATCCTCGGCCGTGAATGTGTAATCAGAGGTAAAGTCCGGTCCACTGATAGGCATTGATACGCCTGTTCGAGCTAAACAATACCACATATTAGCAAGAACATCTCTAACTCAATTAAGCAAAGTTTAAAATGTCCTTGACTGTGAATTATTAGCCCTAGAGCTTGGCCTCAGGGTACCAGGGGAAGGGGTTATCCTAAACCTGGGGCAATGTGAGATAGGCTCCCTTGTCTGTTGCTCAACTACACAGTCAAGCAGACTCTTCATTCGCGCTGTGGGCTTGATCTTGGGTGACAGAAATACCGGCGCTACCCGTAAATTGCATGGAGATTCAAGCACGATAGGGGTTGGGGAGTTCGCAAGTGGCAAACTATCATGGCAAAACGAGTTTGTATAGTATTGCCGCCAATCCCTGGATTGCCACATGTTCCGGCTCAAAGACCTGGTTCTCCTCCATGATCATCTCTAGATCCACTAGGGTTTTGGTCTCATCATCAAGCGCCTGGTACTCATCATATCTTTGGGCAAAATCACAGCGTTGATTGAGCCAATTGCCTTGCTTCACCCATGCACATACGAAAGCAGTTTCCAATGGTGTAAGGCTCGCCCTGGGTGTTTTACACTGGATGGTCTTAAGATTTAGTGACTGCCCCAAGGCACATGACCCAAGTGGCTTCTACGTAAAAGCAGTTCGCGTTGCTCTTGGAAAAAGGTATTCTATTCATCAATGTTTGTATATATCATTTGTGAGTATGATTTTGTGTGTATGATTGTCTTTGTGAGTATGATTTTGTGCTTATGATAGGTTGGTGAAGCAAGAGCCACGCCTGTTTTTTCTTTTTTTCTTTTTTTCTTGTTATATCTGCAGAGTTTGCATCTGCCAGTATGATGTAGAAAAAGGAGAAGCACGATTGCGGGGCAGAGGGCCCAGCAACAGAGGATTGTGTTTCTTGATAGCGAGAGTGTGGATCTGGAAGGTAGGAGTGTGGTGAGAAAGAAGTGGAGTGAATTTGGCCTCTCTTAAAAAGAAAAGGTTTGTTTACCACTGTTAGGCATGTGGGAAAAGCCTAGCTTTTCCGCCTATTTTTGTGTACCCCGGGGTTACTGCACCTTCACCCTGTGAAGCTAATACCCCCATCTGATCCTGGCGGTGGGACGGTACGACAGGACCAGGCGGTGTCGTAGTTGGATCCCAACAGCAAAGAAGACTATTATTAGAAGATAGCTCAGAACACCGTATACGTCCCTGCCATCCGTCCAACCTGATGCTGTTCGCAGGATATATGGAAGGGGACCTTTGGCGAGCGAATGGAAGTGTTCTGGGCGAGTTCGGTCGAGGTTGCATAAGATTACAGATATAGCCGTATGGCACAGGCAACTAGGTGACTAAAGTGACAGGACATTTTCGTCGTGTCTACTCTGGAATCAAATGAGAGTATGACCGCACCAATACCCCTTGTATATTACCAGTGGGGGCGGTTTGGTGGGGAAGGACTAGGCGAGAATTGTGCCACTGGTACAATCCCCACTCCTAGTCTCAACAAAGCCTATACGCAGGAAGCCCGGGTGATATATGCTACAGCGGTAGGTCCAATTTCGGAGTTAGCAACTTTGTTCCTTGGATTATCAGGACACCGTCTAGCATGCAGACAAGTTTCCATTCCTCATGGGGGGGGGGTGTTGTGGGCGCTTACTGGGGCGTGGTGCTGTGCGAGGGAAATCAAGCGCTCTCTAGTCTGGGGGTCGGTGGTTGGACAATTATAATCAGGGTCAAAAATGTTTGCACTATGAGAAAATGTTTGGAATAGTTGGCAGGTACTTAGTTAGTATGTTAGATACTTGTAGGCAGCGTACTTAATCGAGGAGGGATATAAATATCGAAGTGCCTCCAGAGCTTGACCGAAATCATCACGCTACAGAGAAGAGACCTTATCAATATAATATGTTATTACTAGAAAAATCTTTATCACTATTGTACACAAAGTGATATTGAACCTTGCTAGACACATCTCCGTCTACAATAACCTTCTCTGGTCTTACCCATAACCCTGGTTCTTAGAGATCTGGTACCACCTAACAGTATATTGATATTCGCCTTGTTACGAAGGGTCAATAAATCCAGACCCTAGACACAAGCGGTATCTTCGAACCTTACCTACCTCTAGATATAGCTTCATCGTTTGACGAAGTCTCTGACACACCGGCCACAAGAGCATTATTTTTTTATAAAACATACTACTTATCTAAGCAACAAAGACGTTGTCACATGCTTTCAAACCCACCACAAATTACAATTCTGGAACGAAGAGAACACACACCTCCTTGATTCACAGGACCCCTGTTTGTTGTTTGTTCCGAACAATTCTGACACAGGTACCCATATTTTGAGATACCCAGGAGTGATTGAGAACCTTTGGGATCGGAACTACCCTGTTCACATATCTGGTTTTCTGAATACCCGCCTTCTTAAAAAGAAGAAGCAATACCTGAACTTTGGTTGGGCAGATGACAATACATCTCTCCAGCAAGGGCCACTGAAGAAGGTTCTACCCGCCAGATATAATGAAACAAGGAGTTATTCCATCAGGACCAATAGATATGGAAGGTGGAGAGGAAGTCTCACTTGTGGGATCACTCCACTCAGCGGAGGTCCCGGCTTTCTGACACGGAAAAGTCTCACTCCCACGATTACAATTTGTGGGTTCACGCCCACAGCACCACTAAAGGGAATCTGGGAGGATCACCAAAATACCAAGCCGTGGGAGATCTGGGCAGCCCAGCCGCAATTTGGCACGAAATAGGCTCGCAGCCCAGATAGGCACACTGATGGGGGAATTTGATAGAAGGTTGGCAGTTACCCAAGACACGCAATATCTAGCATTTTGCGAACTATCAGAGGGCAACCAAATCAAGGCTACTTTCCTGAAACGCCAAGGGCGGAGCCAGGAGAGGGGAGAACAAACTTGGATTGTGGGAGACACATTGGAGACTGTGCCCGTGGCTTTGGAACATGTAACTACAAAGTCAGCAAGTATGCAAGCAGCCGTAGTAACGAGAGTGGGCCAAGATTTCCAGGCCCAGACAGCACAAGCCCAACACCAGGTACATGTCAGCAGTCGGTTACAAGCCTAGGATGAAGCAATCTGGGATTGAATCCTTGCACTAGAAAGATTTGTGAAAAAAGGAGAGGAAAAATATTTTGAGCAACAACGAGCACGTTGAAGGGCAATGGCAACGTTTCTCGACAAGATAAAAAAGGCAGGGGAAGAGACCCCTGAAGTGGCGCAAGGACAGTCAGTATGGCAGACAGTCCTTCTCACCGAAGCAGGACAAGGATCCTCTTATAGCATGAGATGAGCTCTTCAGCCTAGGTTTGAAGAAGAACAAGAGGTTTGGAGTCAGAAGCAATTGGACCCAACGCCAACACCAACAGCAGGAGGTGGGAGAACAATACCCCCACCACCATAAGGAAATGGTTGAGACCCTGGTCCAAGAGATCACAACTCACATGGAGAGAACCACCCAGAGGGACGATGTGGGATGGGGTCCAAAAAGCTTACCGAGCTGGAGGATGACGACCTAGAACTTGCCAAGGTTGTGCAAATCGTGAGCGTAGCACTCAGCGCATGGAAACGCAAACCGGCCGACCCCCCAGTCATTTACAAACATCTGGATTGTCAAGACATAAAGGTTTGGCTTCTCACTTGTGAAGATGACTTTGCAAGAAACCCAACCAATTGGGTGAAAGAGGATATAATAATGATACTATTGGACGAATAGAAGGAATAAAAGTAGCCCTATTTCTGTTGTATAGAAAACAAATGAGTGGAGAATAATGTTTCGAAAAACAACAGCGCTAGCAATATTGGCGTATATTCAAGGCACAACTGATTCTACAATTTACGGTATCCCATGAAGCAGAAAGGGCATTGTGAAAAATGGATCAGGTTAAATATAAGGGAGAAATAGAGAAGTTTCTGCTAGAATTAGCGAGCCTTAATATTGTGGTACAGGTTACTGGTATCGCTTGGGGATCTATAGTCAAGAAAGGGTTGCCATTAAAGGCACTGCGGCGCCCCGTGAACAATGTATACGGCAGGGACCGATAATGGCTCACAGCCATTTAACGGTTACAAAAGCAGCGGAAGCTTTGGAGGAACAGGCAGCACTCTGGCCAGCACTGTCCTCGAAAACAGATTCAACGGGAAAGGGCAGGGGTGAAAAAGATTCTGATAACCAGAGCTCAAAATGAAGAAGTGCTCTCCATTGCAGCAAGCTGCCTATAAATCAAGAAAGGCAACGGAGAAAAGGGGAAACGCGGAACCAGAGGGACAAAAAGCGGAACATGCGAGCTTTAAAAATGCCCAGTCTGGAATGCACAAAGACAAAATTAACCAGAGACAGGCAAATGAGGCTTGTACACGCTACAGGATTCCAGGCGATCAGTTGAAACACTGTTGACGCCAATTCAGGTATCAACAATCAGCCAATGGAAGATTGACAACCGCAGCTGTGGAAAACTTCGTTCCAAGTTCCAAACATGAAGACCACAGGGCTCCGCCCAGTCTGATTGAAGTCAGAAGCGAAGTTCACACCACGGGCTTCGAATTGAGAGGCGCAGGGCATGGGATACTGATATTGACGAGGCTTAGGAATTGCCAGAGGGACCACTGGCAACGACACATGCGTATTGTGCATACCTCCTTGGCAATCAAAAAACACTCCTATCAGAAACCCGTGGGAAACATGTAACAGAAACATAACCTAGGTTATCGTGGGCAGACATGTTGTGGCAGCTGAGGAAAAGTCAAGCCTAATGGAGCCATGGTTTGGTAGGGGAACCGCGAACTGTCGCAAGGTGTAAAAACAGTAGATAATTTCGGACTTTACGCTACCATAGCTGGGTGGCTGTACCTGAGGCACAGGAGCTTGGCGGCACACAGAAAGATATATTCAGAACAGTGACGATGTAGTCTACCTGAGCTGTGGCTAGTAGTCGGCATGCTCCATCCTGGGTGGGGCTCCACACATTGCACGGCCCAACAGGTTTCTCTGTCAGATGCACGAGGAGGCAAAGGTATCATGGAAGCCAACTGTAAGCCGGACTAGGAAGGAAAGAATTTGTCGACAATACAGTTTTGCGCAAGGCCTGGTCGCAAATCACTAACCAAGGTGCACGAGGCCATGCCTGGCTATATGGGAACTCCTGGGTAGGAGGTAAAAGAGGCCAGTAGTCGGCTGCCAAGTATACCGAAAGAAGAGATTTATTTTATCAGAGAAGACCCATTTGGGCGAAACTGTGGTAGTGGTGTAATAAACACCCACAGTCAAAGAGAGGATCATTAGTTCCAAACGAAAAACAGAGTTACCTCATGGTAAAGAACCTCCAAGACCTCGAATACCAGAATACTACCAAAGGCCACAGGACTAGGCGTATCTTGAAAGCAGAGGAAATAGAATCTGAATTCGCCTGAGTTTAGACTCTCGTTCAAACATCTTCCTATTAAAGAAAAAGCTCGTTACCTAGTTCGAAATACCATACGAAATACCACAAAAAGCAATTGTTATCCTGGCTTTTTACGGTATGGCTCCAGTGTCGGGTGGAAAAAGATATGCGCATCCCATGACTTTGGAAATCGGCAATGAACATTGGTCTACAGTATCTGCAGAGATCGTCACTGCAGGACATTCTGTGTTAGTCATACCATTAGGATAGTGGAATAAGGAACATCCACTATCTACCTTCAAGACACAAAATAATGGTAGTTCAAAACAGGATGACGGTCATGCAAATGACAAGGACGAGGCAGTGGCAGACCTCGACGAATACAATGAAATGGCAGCATATGACCCTCAAGGCCAATATATCGCGAGAATTGGGTACGAAAAGGGCGAAAAAGAAATACCCCTAGCCTCATGACTGAGGCCGTTTGTTCAGTCCAAGAAATTGTTTCTAAATGACCCGGCAGGAAAAATACCTTCTCACAAAACCTTTGACGATGCAATAAATTTGAACGAAGGGACCAGAGCGCTGTGGGGACCCATATACTCCATGGCCCAATATCAGTTAAATGTTCTGGCCGAATACCTTCCTGATATGCTTAAGCAAGGAAAGATTGTACACAGCCAATCCCCGGCAGGAGCTCCAATCCTATTTATTCTGAAACCTGATGGTTGACTTCGCCTGTGGGTCGCTTATCGCCAGTAGAATAAACTGACGATCCTCAACAAGTATCCCTTACCACTTACGAATGAGCTCAGAGATCAGGTACTGGGGGCCTAAGTTTTCGGCAAGATCGACTTAGAGGATAGATATCATCTGATTGGCATGATTGCTGGAGACAAATTGATAACAGCTTTTAGAATACGGAATAGACATTACAAGTACAAGGTCAGGCCCTTCCGCTTGGTAAATCCCCCTGCAACATTTCAGGCCATGATGAATAAAATCCTGAGGGAAGTTTTGAACAACATGTTCGTCATCTACTTGGGACGACATTCTTATTTATTCAAACAATTATGAGGAACACGTAGAACTAGTCAAGAAGGTACTTGCCAGACAGGAGGAATACTGGTTGGCGATATCCCTGATGAAATCAGTGTTTCAAGTACCTTCAGGGGAATTTTAGTGATACATTGTTGCAGTGGATGCGGTCCACTCAGTGAGAGAAAAATTGAATCTATAAAGACATAGATGTCACCACCATTGATAAAGGAGGTTCAGATTTTTTTTAGCTTGGCAAATATTTACTAGATTTCATTAAATACTTCTAAAAGATTTCTGAACCAATAACTGAAAGGTTGAAAGGCAACCCAAAGGAGTTCAGAAGGGGGACCGAACCAGAAGAAGCATTTGAGGCACTCAAATCCCGGTTCACCACAGCACTCATTCTAGCACATTTGTATCCAGAAAGGGAAACATTAGTCTAAACAGACGCTAGCGACTTGGCATTACACTTTGCATCACGTTGCCTCTTGTCACAATTCCTGGATCCCGGATCACATCTCTTGAGTTCAATTCTCAAAAACTAAGTGCAGCTAAACGGAACTATGAGATCGATGACAAGGAATTATTGGATATTCTGGAGGCGTGCACACCATCTAAGTGCTACATTGCGGGAGCTCACAAGCACATTACTGTCTACACCGACAATCAGCGTCTACAAGATTTTCAGCAAACCATGAAATGGAACCCAAGACATTTTTAGTAGGATCAACAATTGCCAAATTTGAATTTGCAAATTATTTATTGGGCAGGAATCCGTCGTGGAAAGCCCAATGCTCGCAGCAGATGACCCGAGCATCGTCTGGAGGAGGGAGCGCAGCCTACCCAACAGTCAATCCTGAAACCGGATTCTTTCCGGGTTACCCACATTCAGTCCCGAAAAGGACAAAATAAAGCCAAGGCTGGAATAAAAAACGCAAAAGTTGAGAGACTGAGAATCCGAGGATTACACCCCAGGGCAAAAATGCCCACTACTGGTTCACGAATAGCGGCAGGACATGAAATATACACGATCAATGCGATCATAATACCAGCACAAGGACAAAAGCTGTTGGATATGGGAGTCGCAGTAGGACATGGCACCAGATACCTATGCACGACTGGGACCCAGAATTGGCCTAGCAAGTAAAAAAGGAATACATAATCGGGGGGGAAGTAATCAATGCTGATTACACAGGACAGGTAAAGGTGATTATGATTAACCGTCGTAGCAATGACTGTCACATCATGGGAGGCGAGAGAATCACGCAAATGATAATCAAGAATATTGACAAGTAGGATGCTATGGAGGTAGACAAACTGGGTGACACTAGACGAGGCGAAAAAGGGATCCAGAAGTACGGACTTGTCACCCAAACACTTAGAGCAGGCAACAGACAGACCACCGGTCGTATGGATACTCTAAGTCAACCACATCGAACACAAGTTGTTTGGTCAAGAAGAGATCGACAACTACCCCAAATTACTATGAGAACAGGTTGTTGTTTCTAGTATGTGAATTGCCAAAATTATACGAGCCACTTATAATCCAGACCTGATACAAATGGTAGAATGGGCGGGAATAGAAGACGAAGAGTGGTGGGCAAAAAAGATGGAACCTAACGGCAGGACAAGTCAGGGACAAGAAGCTCTGAAGAACTAACAGTTAAAGGACAAAATCGTATATATTAGGAACTGCTATTAGAAACCGAACAACAATGAACTCAAGACAGAGACCGCGAAGGGAGGCCATGACTCCCAGGTAGCTGGACATTTTGGTTTGTAGAAATCAATTGAAATAGTTACAATAGATTGCTATTGTGAGAAGGTGATGCACCGGATGAATGATTACATCCGATGATGCGACAAATGTCAACACAATAAGTCCCCACGGCACCCACAATGGTCACTGCTCCAACCCCTAGACATACCCTACATTGTGTAGATAACAATCTCAACTGAGTTCATCACTCAGCTACCTGAATCGCAAAGACATATGCAAGTCATACCTGTTGTAGATCGGTTTACGAAAATAGCCCACTTTATTAGCCTACCTATGGAAGCAACAGCTAAGAACATTGTGAGTGTGTTCCTCCAACAAGTTTGGAAGCTTCACCACCTACCTCCAGAAATCATATCAGATATGGACGCAAAATTATTGGGTGAATTTTGGAAATCTCTTTGCAAGACATTAGGGATCAAACAAAGAATGTCAACAGCATACCACCATCAAAAGGAGGGATAAACTGAAAGAAGCAACAAAGTGCTGGAAGGTTACCTGCGGAACTTGGTCAACTATGACCAAGGCGATTGGTATCAGCTGTTGCCAAGTATCGAATTTGCCTACAATAACGCCACACAAGTGCTCACGGACTAACACCCTTTTATACAAATGACCATCTCCATCTATAAACAGAATTGATGAAGGAGCGCAAAGCTGAAAACGCTGGACCAGCTTTATATAGCCATTGGATGAAAGAAGTGCACAAGAGAGCCCCTAAAGCACTGCATCAAATGACGAAAGCTCTGAAAGACTACACTGATGGAAAAGCAACTGAGGCACCAGACCTCAAGGTCAGAGAACAGGTCATGCTGAATGCAAAAAGCATTCGTGCCAAATGAGCCTTGAAGAAAGTAAGTCCGAAGCTTTACTGCATGTTTAAGATACTGGAAAAACGGGGCAACCGTGGTTGCGAACTGGCAATCTCTCCGCGGTGGATGATATACCCTGTCTGTCATGTTGGATTATTTGAACCCTATCGAACTTCTGTCCGAGACAGAAGAGAACAACCACCTTGCTAGGGCGAAGATATCAATCGCGATTTATAGTGGGAGGTGGAAAAAATTGGTAAAAGAGAGATCATGGCTTATGGCAGCAATGTTTGCGGAGGCAATAAGCGGATCCATGAATCTAGGTATTTTTGTGAGTGCCCTTGTTGTTCAGAAGATGAGAACATATCACCAAAAATATTATCCTGCGTGCTCTACATTCTGTGCATCTGACACACTGGATGCTGGAACGCAAATCGGCAATCAGGATGCAACTCCCTAACCACACAATGCACCTGATGCAACTTGATGCAGCCCATGATCCTCATGTGATACCAGACCCAGCACCTAATACTCAAGAGGCTATTTAACGCCAGACTTCATCTTCCTGAGATAAGGGAATGCTACCCCCTTTACATCTTTCTGACCTTGATCACAGGTCACAATAGATTTCATTCTGTCCAACTATTACATTTTCTACAAGAAGGCTTTCATTTTTCTAATAAATAGGCAAATTCACATCCAAGCCTGAGCCAGGCCTCCTGCCCCCCCCAGCAACCCCACTTCCTGAAACTCTATAGTAGCTCTATGGAGAATTGGCTCCTCAGGGTGGACCTTATACCTCTGCGCAGCTGGCGTTGAGCCCAACAATCTCCCGTAATCAGGTCCAGGATCAGAGGTGTGGTTGTGGAGGCGTCTGACATTCAGCTCTAGGAGGGCGAGGGAATCGATAAAGGCAACACCAACAAGGGTTAGCGATTTCATGAGTCTGGATGGGACAGAGACATTGTTTATACTGCCGCATAGCTGGCGTCGAGCCCAACGATCCCCCGCAATCAGATTCAGGATCGGAGCAGTGTTTGAGGAGGAATCTGCCATCAGGTTCCGTGATCGTCCGCACTCCCTTCAGCCCTGTAACCTCAGGAATAAAGGTCCTGGAGGGAGGAAACTTAGGCTATCGTGATGCTGGCATCGGCCCAACAATGTCCCGCAATCAGATCCAGATTCGGAGACATGGTTGTGGGGGAATCTACCATCGAGTTCTGGGATCGTGTGGGTATCTATAAAAACAACACCCACAAGTGTGAGCGATTTCAAGGGTTTTAGTGCGACAGAGACGTCCTTTATACCGCTGGGTAGCTGGCGTTGAGCCCAACAATCTCCCGCAACCATATCCAGGATCGGAGAAGCAGGCGTGGAGGAATCTACTACCGCCTTCTATGATCGCTAGGGTATCTATTAAAACAACTCTTACAAGGCCCAGCGATTTCAGGGGTTTTGGTGTGACAGAGATGTCCTTTATACCCCTGCGTAGCTGGCATCGCGCCCAACAGTCCCCAGAAATCAGGTCCATGATTGCAGAACCCATTGTGGAGGAATCAGCCATCGAGTTCAGGGACCCCCAGCATCTCACTCCATTCTGCCCTGGTACTTCATGAATAATAGCCCTCTGGGGATGAATGCTATACTGCTGAATAGCTGGCATCGAGCCCAGGAACATCGATGTATCGGATTCAGGATCAATTCTGTGGCTGTGGTTGGATGTTGCAGCTTTGGCCCCGGAGTGTTGATGTTCAGTATTGTAATGAAAAGATTGTGTCCCGTCGCGTCATGTTTGAGGCTAAGTGCCAAGAACCCAGCAGGCCCTAAATAGTGTTATGGCTATCACTCGCATTCACACTGGAGTGAGCTGGCATTTTCGCTCAATCAAAGATGATATTCTGAACATAGCATTCTGAGTGCCAGTGTGACACTGCCTCAGCGTCTTTAGTGTGAATTTAAGATTAACGGTATAATAGCTTTCTCACCAGGTGCCCGCACTAACTATATATTTTCTGGCCAGAAATACCTGTTTCTCACCATAGTCCTCCGTGTGGGCCTCAGACTCCGAGAAGGGTAGAAGGCCTCATGTACTCAGGGGTAGTAGTAAATCCTGATGGGCGATGGTGTTGAGGTTGAAGTCTGGATGCATGTGAGGCAGGGTTCCTTAGTTGCATCTGTCTAGATGGAACTCAATACTGAGAAGGGGGTCCAGATACGCCAGACTCAATCGGATGTAGCACATGAGTTCAGGATGTATCTTATGTAGTGTTCGTTACGGGGCGGGGCGGGGCGGGTTTTTACTCGCCAGACCCCGCCCTTACACGGGGCCGGGGGGGTATGTTTTGCGTAATCCCCGCCCTGCCCCCCTCGGCGGTCCGCGTGCACTCATTCCCTGGACGGGGCCCCGTTTGTTACCACCAATTTTTAACGGGGACCCGTCTGGGGTATGCGTGGGGCGGGGGCCTGAGCGGCCACAGGGGCAGGGAATGCCAAAAAAGGCACCCCCCCCCAGGCCGTTGAGTGGGGCGGGGCGGGGAAAAGGGCCGGGGGCCCGCGTTTTTCGGGGCCCCGTCCGCCCCGTAACGAACGCTAATCGTATGCAGAGGACTCAGAGTCCATACTACCAGAGTCAGGACACAACACCACCGATTCTGACCTAGGATGGCTTTTTGCTGAGGGACTTGGGAACCACCACAAGGTTTGGATAAGGCAGCAGAGCTGGTTGAGGAATTTCATACGAAAAATGACGAAATGTCAGGCAGGGCTGATGTTGAATAAGGTGGAAAGGTTTTCCTTGTGTGGACAAGCAAACGCACAAGGTTTTTCACCCTACAACCGGGAGTTCAAAAAGGTGTTTAATCTAGTTTGCGTATTATTGTACTTGGCTACGAAGGTTTGAGGACAAAGCTATTGAGAAGGAAGCTCCCCTTAGGCATGTGGGAAAAGCCTAACCTTTCCACCTATTGTTGTGAATCCTAGGCTTACCATACCTTCACTCGATGCAGCTAACGCGCCCTTCTTGCTGTGGTGTTTGGACAGAGCGACAAGCCCAGACCGCGTCCTAGTTACGTCCTAACAGCAAATGACACTATCATTCAAACCAATCTGATTGCACTCTATAGATGGTAGCCATCCATCCAACCCAATGCTGTTCGCAGGATATATCTGAATCGACCTTTGGCGAGCTTTTACAAGCATTCTGCGTGAAATCCGTCAACCTTACATAAGGTTACAGACATACTGGTAGGTACTGGGAACAAGGTCACTAACGTAATGTGACGCTTTTGTCGTGGCTTCTCTGCAATCAAATGAGTGTATGATCGTACACAAACCAATACTATATTACCATTTAGGACCATTCGGTAAGGAAGGTCTATGAGAGAATTGTGCCACTGGTACCACCCTGGCTCCTAATCTGACTGAAACCTAGACGCAGGGAGCAAGAGGGATATCTGCTACTGCCATAGGTCAGATTTGGATGTTGGCCACTTCGTTCGGCTGAGGATGAGGACCCTGTCTAGCATGCAGACAAGTTTCAGTTGCTCCTGACCGAAGAAGGATTGTGAACTCTTACTGGGACGTGATACCACACAAGAGAAATCAAGAGCTGTCCAGTCCCGAAGTCAATGGTGCGACAATTATACTCAGTGTCAAACAGGGTTCACACTGTCACCAAGTGTTCGAAATGGGTAGCAGGTACTTAGTTTGTATGGTAGATACTTTTAGGCTGTGTAGTCTATTAATGGGGGATATAAATATCCAAGAGCCTTCCGAGCTTTACTAATATTATCACGGTACGGAGAAGAGACCTCATCAATATAATATGTTATTAGTAGAAAAATCGTTATCACTATTTTATGCACATTGATATTGAGCCTTCCTTTACACATCTCGGTCTACGATAAAGTACCCCGGTCTTACGCATCACGATTGTTCTTAGATATCTGGTGTGATTCTGGAAGACTAGAGTCGACACCAATTGTCCAACAAAAAACGTGACAATTTTGCCGGTAACACCAAGTGTAACACCCTTGTAGACACCTATCCTCTGTCCTAAGTACTAATTCTCAGCTTTGAACCTCTTATTTTATCTATGATATTATAATTAATCCTGTTTTAGTATATTAAGTTGGGATTACTTATTATATTAAATATTCTATTGAATGAACTAATAGTCTAAAGCACAGGAATACAAATAGAAAGATGACAAATCTACTAGTGTTACACTTGGCGTTACAGGAAAAATTGGCACAACTGTTGTCGGAAAATTGGTGTAGAGTATAGTCTTCCGGAACGATAACATCTAACAACCTCTTGACAATCCCCTACTCTGCCGCCGAGCCTAACCAAAAGCCCTACTCCCTGCTGCAGAGCCTAGCCCAAAGCCTAACTCCCTGACCTTTAAATAAAACCGGAGTGACCCCCCAGATTCCAGCCTTCTGCTAATTGCTTCCAGGCTCTATCAGGGAAAGGAAATTATACCAACAAGCTCTGGGCTTGGGTTCTCAGCGAAGATAGGAGGGGTGTACTCTCCATGTTCATTTTGTGACTACAATTGCACACTTTGTAGATAAATAGGGAAGAAATTACATCTTGGAACAAACACAACATCTAGTAGAATATTTTGATGCTATTACTACATGGAAGGCATTGTTCATTGCATGTTATGGTAGACTGGGGGTGGTAGACTTATACAACTTTAACCATCGTACAATTCAAGTGTATATACAGTCACCCGTCAAAAGTGTTTGCAATCCCAATCTCAATGCCAAGCTTAGTTACCTAATCAGAAACAAACTATTTACCCAGCCAAAGCCGTGTGTGCAACTTGAAGGAATGCTATCACTATTGGCTCCACGCTTGGCCAGCCATTTCTGAAAGTTCTGACTACGCACGTAGCGCTGGAGGGTAGACATTGCGGTGAAGTTACCCAATTAGTACATTAACAATTAGACCCTACTGGAATACTCAGTATAGCACACAGTTCCTCCTTTGATTGGAACCGATCATTCTTCCAAGGTCGCTTAATGCCGCCTTGTTCATGCCCAGTAAGTTTTCAGGGTCATCCTGACTGAGGCATGTTCTGAATATGACCATGTTCTGATACTCGCTTTAGAAATGTCAATACCATACTCTCTGATTGCTTCACTTGTCTTGCAACAAAAGCATAATTATGAAAGCACCAAAAGAAGGCAATTATTATGCCGTTAAGTACTTCTGACATTTGTCTTCGCTGGGTTTTTGGTTCCGAGAGCATGGCTGTGAATTCAAGGTCGATACTAAACAATTCCGGCGACCGTGAGCAGAGCTGAAGATTTTCTAGTATTGCTTAGTCAGCCATTCGTGAAGACTTTTGACGGGTGACTGTATATACCCAGGCTCTATCAACCTTAACTGTCCTCTACTTATATAGACATGAGGAATCAATATACATCTAAACGTGAGGGGACTCCTGGAAAGATATGACAAGGGGACCTGAAAGGCACACCTCATGCAATAAGCAATTTTTATTTCACTTCTATCAAATTACTTTTTACTTATTTTACCTCCAACACACTTCTTCCACTTAGCAAGCCCTAATATCCAACTCAGCTATCAGGCAACGTATAGGGTCCATGCACATACTTACAAATACACATACCCCCAAATACACATACCCACAAATACACATATCCACAAATAGATATACCCACAAATATACATACACACAAATACACATACCCACAAATCCACCTTCCCACAAATACACATACACCCAACAAAACAGGCTTGAGTCACCTAAAAACCAAAAGCATTTTGCATTTAACTCCCTCTCGGTAAAAACCGTTCTGTCTTTTCCGGTCCACCTCCTTCCTCATGCGCCTGTCCCCCAACACAACAAACAAGCAAATACCAAAAAAGTAACTCGTGCTCAATGCCTCCCCACTGTCGCACCAATGATAGTATCTTGGGCCTTCAGGGTGGTGGAAATTGGGGGCCACTAACTCAGCATCTTGGTCAGAAAAGAGCTGGGAGCGTTGGTCCTAGTGTCCAGCACCCAGCGCAGGATCCACCTGTAGGGGTGTGAATCGCAGAGAATATTAACATCTCAAGGCAATAGTTGGTACCTAATACCCAAAGCCCCATTCGATCGTCTTTGTCAGGCGATGGTGTCAGATTTGGCACCCCAGGGAGGAATTTGCGTCACCAAGGTTAGCTGTTGAATGCCTCCAGATGGCAGCGGAAGAGTTCCTGGTGATGACAATGACGGTTAAGTTGAGTTCCTGTCCTGGTATAATTACATGATTGAGGAATCTTTGGTTCATAGCTGGAGCCCGTGGTGCGGCACTTGCTCATCGCATAAGTCTTACGATCTAGGACGTGAGATTCTTTGAGGATGTCATGAACCTTGTGGCTGCCGAGCCAGAGTGTGCAATACGGGAAGAGATCAGATGTCATGTAAATGATGAATGTGGTGCTCCTGACAGTACTCCTTCACCTGCCCCTCCTATTCCTCCTGCCTGGGGTCTATCTCCTCCTGCTCGTCCTCCTCCGATGCGTTCAGCTTCTCCTCCTCCTCCTCGTCCCTGAGGTGTTTGTCCTCCAGGGGGGTCTCCCCTTCCTGTTCCTCCCAGGGTGCACCCCATCGGTGTCACGCTACTTCCCGTACCCAGGAGCTTCTTCCTCTTACTCACCCACTGCCTATTACGGTAGTGACAGTGACAGTAACGACAGGGACAATCCTCCACCACCTGAACGCTGTTCCCCATATGGTGCCCCTCAGCGCACTCACCCAAATGGTTGTAGTTGTACTGCGGGGGGTGCTGGGGGAGTTGTTACACAAGGAAATTTAGTTCGGGATGTGAGGTCGGCAATGGAAGATAGAGCTGTTAGGAAGGTGGTGTGAGAGGTGCCCAGGGAGACCATGATACTGGTCATATGAGTAATGAAGGGGGTGGTAGCAGTAGTAGTAGGGTGGTGACAGGGGCCGTCAGAGGCACTGCTGCAGGGCGTGCAGGAATGGGGCCTGGGGCTTGAGTTACTGGTCATACTGGGGGATGCTAGTTCAGCCGACTCATGGTAGGGGTTGGAGGTGTTGGAGTGGGGCTCATAGGCCCTGTAGAGTCCGTGGTGGGTGTAGTTGAAGGGGTGGTGGTGGTAGAGTGCCAACCGGCGCCGGGGGTGGTGGTTAGATGGCAGGAGCTGGTGATGGTGGGAGTGCTGCCACCTAAGAATATTCGGGAATTGTCTTTTTGTTTCTCTTAATTCAAAACTTATTTTCAATTAATATGAATTTCATTCTTCTTGTTTTCTGTTACTCCATTGTCTGGGCTCAATATCGTGGAGCGGACTGGGCAGGCAGTTCTCACTTTTACAAAAATCATACGACTTACTCAAACCTCCAACTAGTCACATCACACTTAGCATAATAATCTTTTATAGAGCTCTTATTGTTTTAAATCCACCCTTTCTTTAAATTTAACATTTCCCTATGGGAACTCTGAATACAGTAACTCCATGGCAGGAGGGGGGTTATCATTTGGCCGTGTGGCTTGCGCGTATGGCTTGAGCATATGAGTTGGGCACATGGCAACGGAGGATGAATAAGGTTTATGAATAGAGCATATGATTTGAACCTGGGAATACAGTAAGGTATTTTACCTGGTTGTGACACAGGACCTGGATATGAAACACTTGGCAACAGCAGCCTAGCAGTTAACAAAGACAACAACTCAATCAATTCTTAACCAAATTGGACCAAACAAGATCATATCAGTTGAGAATGGATTGGAGAGCTAGTTCAAGCTTAAAACGTAAAAACAACAGAATACTCCACTAAAGGATACCAGGAAAAGGGAGAAAATATACTCAGAACTAGAGGGGGGAAAGAGGGAGTAAATTAAGGTACAGGAGTTGGCAAGACCTTTACAAAGTGAATGTAGGTAACCTCCGATTGGTAGAAGTAATATAGGAAATGACAATTAGCAACGGTTGAAGATTATAGAGTACAGAACAGGTTTGGGTGAGGGTAAATATAATGGCAAAACGCCAAAAATGCTAGTAAGAGTCTCATGGGTTGAGCAAGACAACCATGGTGATAAGAAGGGAAATCTGGGTCTGGACTGAGGCCAGTGCACTGAAGGTATCTGAATTGCACAGGATTTGCTATATTTTGATTGTGGTCAGGCTGTTTTTATTCTACTTTCATAAATAGATTTACTGTAAGTTACATTACAAATTTTGTAAAGGCTATTTGCCCATGTGCTCTAAAATATATAACCACAGTTAGACAATACTTATTTACGTTCTCACAAGAGAGATATTCATTGGTGGTTAATTTCTTACCCGTGTTTCAAAATGCAATGTTTAATGAAAATAATCATCGAAAGTTCGGCTAAATGCCAAAGAGTATGTACTGCAAGGACTGAACCCTTTCAAATTGTGTTCAGCATTCTCCAAGTCATGCTATAGGGGACATCTCCCATCCCCAATGGTCTAGCTACTATAAGATGTCTAGAGATTTACCCTTTTATTACTATTTTATATACTCGCATTATCTTAAACTTCATATACATTATATCAATATTACTTTATCTATTCTTAATTTTAGCCTGAGATACATGTACTAATATCTACCAAGTTTCCAAGAATACACTTGTGACTTCTATAGCAATTCCAGAATGACAATTGTATATACTTATATCAAATCAAGTTGAAATTACAGAAATAATATTATTAACTCATTAACTGTAGAGTTTATTGCCACAATAGCTACTATATTACTTTTTCTTTTTTCTCACAGGGTGGCAAGTCTCTTCTGATAATCCATGAGTAATCTCATGTGCATAGAAAACCAACTTGTACAAAACCTTTCATAAAATATCCTATCAGGCTTTCCATTAAAAATCGCATACAACTAGCCTACCCAGTATCGAAATATAACAAATTCTGCCTGATTCATATACCCTGAGTGCACTGACCTAAGGTCATATGTACATTTTCCTTCTCATTACCAGGGTTGTCTCACTTAACTCATAGAACTCTTAGTTGCATTTTTTGAGTTTTGCTATTATACATACCTTTATCCCAACCAGTTCTGTACTCTATAATCTTCAACTGTTGCTAATTGTCATTTCCTATATTACTTCTACCAATAGGAAGTTACCTACATCTACTTTGTAAATGGTCTTGCCTGCTCCTATATCTTAGTTTATTCTCTTTTCTTTTCCTGTAGTTCTGAGTACATTTTCTCTCTTTTTCTGGTATTCTTTAGTGGAGCATGATGTTGTTTTTGCTTTTTAAGCATGAACTAGCTCTCCTATCCATTTTCAACTGAAATGATCTTGTTTGGTCCAATTTGGTTAAGAATTGATGGAGATAGGGCCTTTTTTGACTGGTAGGCTACTGTTGCTAGGTGTGTCATATCCCGGTCCTGTGTCACAATATGGTGAAATACCTTATATGAATTGCGCATATGAATTAGGTCTAAGGCCTGCTGGGACAATATATCTTACAAAACAAGACAGCACAGATGTGCAATCGGTGTTGTGAATTATTCCAGTTCATAATATTATGATTCGTATCACTCCATGGCAACAAAGCCTGTTATATTATTTGAGTTCCAGGGTTTTTGATACATACTGACCCGATTACTCATTAATGTATCAAAAGAGAAAGGTGCGAGAGGGGAATATATGAAAAGGTTGGGCCCTGGGCGGCGAAGGTTGATGGAGAGAGGGCACAGCGGGGCCTGGAATGGGGCGGGAACCTGGACAGGGCCAGGGGCAGGGGGTGAAATAGAAAACACAGACCCAGGTGGGGCCACGGATTGGGGGAGGTGGCCGCTAGTCGAGGGGCCCCTGCGACCCTGTAAGATATACTACTCCCTCAACCTGAGCATGAGCGAAATCTCATTTCTAAAGGTAGCATGTCCGTGGCCGACCAACATGCCTACCATAGAGATAATATTCATTGGGACTCAGTGGCCCAGTGGGGGTTGCATCTATACAAGCTACGCAGTCTATGGGCAAATCTTCTTGCATATACTAAGCTTCCAAACCTAACGGCATCCTCCCACTATAAGCAATCTCCTGCTGCCTGACAGCACGGGTGGTACCCACAGCCAACCATGCTGGATCCTCTTAAATTGTGACAAGACTCATATCTCTAGAGTCTACTAACAACCGATCATAATACAACTCTTCACCGGGTCGCCTGGGACTGGTGTTGGATTCATTGTCATTCAAGCCTTGCAGCCTCTCTGGTCAGCCCCAAGCACTTTGCAGTGGACAATACTACTACCCTGCAGTCAAAGTATGCTCTTGGGTGGTTTCCAGGTGGTATCCGGGTGGGGCCCCGGGAGGCAGTCACTCAGACAGCCCTTATATATCCTGAGAACTGCTTCTGGTCTGATTGACCGTCACAACTCATACAGTGTTGTGAAGGTATTTTTATTCATCTTAATTAACTAGGGAGCCTATAACTACACTGCAGTACCATGCTGTACTGTGCCGTCATGCCGTGGCAATGCTGGGGCTGGTGGGGTGTGTTAGGAATATCTCTTCAAACTTACAGGAAGTTTGAACAACTACTGCTCCTGCCAGAGCCTATTTCATGGCAGAAGAAGCGAGACCCACAATAATGGCATAACTTTCCCCTAAGTGTTCAGATCATTTTCGCGCTCAAAGTCGGGTAACTCGGGTTTCGCAGTAGGGTAACTGAATTCCTAAAGTCGCGTGATCATATCCCCAAGATAGGGTAATAATTGTCTCAAGGGAAGGTAACTGCATCACTTCCAGCCTTTATTGCATTCACGAATCTGCGTGATCATATATAATGTTGCCCCCACGATCCATGCAAAGTTTACTATGTTGCCTTAGTCTAGGCGGTCAGGATGTCTAAAGGTTTCCCTCCCTAGCTGGGTAACATTGGCCAATGCGGCTTGCCCTGTCTAACCTGATGTTGCCAAATCACTTTGTAGCCACTGGTACCAACTCATGCCGACCGGTAATATACGAAGTATACTGGTCTAGTCTCACTTGGGTTACCTCTTGGTGTCCCATATGGGCTTGAGTCTAGTTCACATCAGCAAAAAGGTTTTATCTCATGTATATCACACATTAATTCATGTAGCAGGTGGCCATACCTGGGAGCCCTATACCTCTCATTCCTCATAGAACATTAGATATTGAATGAGACCCTTGGGGCCAGCATGGGACAACTATAGATTCCACATAATTCAGGGCCTGACGACTTGGGTCAAGCAATGGATAGTAAATCCATAGAGTGTTACACGAAGCACATATTTCAGGTGGAACAAATGGGTGGTCTGGCACCGTCTGGAGTCCCACAGAGTCCGCGGTAAGACTACGTGTCTCCATCAGTTTTGCTGGTATTGATCTGGTACTCCAGAGGTGTTCCGTTGTGGATAGTGCCACCCTGGAGTCCTCTGGGGGACTTTGTACCTCTAAAGGTCAATGTGTGTGGGAGTACAATAGTGCCGAGATTTTTAGCCTTTATATACATCAAATTGTGTGGTTGGCCTTTGACCTTTTTACAGGATAGCTGCCATACAAGTTAGAAAAAGAGGCAGAAAGGACCAAAGAGGACTCTTGGAGGCTCAAATGTGACTCTGGGAGGGTCAAATGGGACTCTGGGAGGCAAACATAAATTGTTAGTGGTGCCGAGATTTTGAAACACAGCTCCCATTCCCCAGTGCATTGGGGCCAGTGAAAGGTCCCTTTTACAAATTCTTTCACCCTTGGTTTCTCGCTTAAGGGTAGATAAGAGTTGCCTATTAGATATTATAGGCTATATACCTCCAATCAGGGCGGGAATACCACCCTTGGATTCCCCTAATCGAGCCCAGTCATTTGAGCCGTTAAAGGCCCCATTTCGACTATTTCCCAGATCACTTCATATACTTTGACACTAGTGCCAATTTTTGAACCTCTTTCTACCTGATTTGCTTACTTGGGCTACAGGTGCCGTATGGGCATGTGGATACCTGGGTTGGATTCCCCTCATCGAGAGCATCCATTTGTGTGCTTAAACGTCCCATTTGCACTATTTTCAAGGTCAATGCTTTATACTTGTACACTTAGGCAGATTTTTGAACGACTGCCTATCTCAGGTGTTTCCTTAGGCTACAAGCATCCGATCGGCAACTGGATACCTGGGTTAGATTCCCGCTATCAAGAGCATTCACTTTAGTTGTTAACGGTCCCATTTGCACCATTTTTAAGGTACATTCTTTATACTTTTATACTTGAGTGGACTATTAAGCCGGTGAATGTCTCATATATTGATTTCAGCTACAGGCATCAAATCGGCAAGAGGATACCTGGGTTAGATTCCCCTCATGTAGGCCATTGATTTGAGTTGTTAAATGTCCCATTTGCACCATTTTCATGGTCATTGCTTTACACTTGCACATTTGGGCGGATGTTTGAACCACTGAGTACATCTCTGTTTACTTAGGCTATAGGCATCCAATTGCCATTTTGATAACGGGGTGGATTCTCCTCATTGGCCGCCTTCTTGTAACTTACTAAAACATAACCCATTGGACCATTTTCAAGGTCCATTCTTTACACTTTTACACTCCGGGGTACTTTTGAACCAGTATCACTTATGTTTACTTAGACTACAAAGATCCGATCGGCAAGTGGATACCTGGGTCTGATTCTCCTCATTCTGAGAGTTCATTTGAGCTGTAAACATTCCCTTTGTACTATTTGCAAGCTCGGTTGTTTACACTTTTACATCATGGGGCATTTTTGAACCTCTCTTTATTTTATATCCTTGTCTATACTACAGGCAGGTGATTGACGAAGAGATACCAGGCTTAGATACAGTCACTCAACAGAAGTGTTCTTGATTGTCTCATATTAGTCATGCCTCGCCAAAAAATACTCGAGTACTCAGCCCTCAATGGCAGTAACAAGACAACGATCGCGACATGGCAACCTTGTTCTTTGTGTGATACCCGAGTATTCCATAACCAAAGACTTCTTCCTATTGCTCTTTTAATTTCTACCGCTGTTTTAATACCTACTATGGTCAATCGATCGGGTGGTGCCAAATATGCACCTAAAAACAAAATCTCGAAAACTGCACGGCGTGAAATGACAAATGTGGAGAAGGGCATGATCCTCGCATTTTTCCACTGTTTGGGCAGCATTGCTCAAGTAGCATCTCTTGTTGGCTGGCCCTGGTCAACGATTAAGAGCTTCCTCACCCGAGCTTGGGAGAGAATGACGGTGGAAAATCTTCCTCGCCGCGGTCGCAGTCCACTCCTCAGCCGGCAACAGCGTCGCACAATCATCCGGGCTGCCAAATCAAATCGCCAGATGACCAGAGCTGATTTCCGGGATAGATATGCACCAGGGGTTTCATGTGCTACCGGTAACCACACCACTGGCAGAGTGATAGGTCATACTTTATGCTAATATTTGTTATAGTGGACAGAGTTCTCAGAGAGGCCAATATGAAGAAATGGATAGCAAAATCCAGACCCCAGCTCAAGCCTCAGCATGTCACTAAAAGACTCAATTGGACACTTGCTCATAGAGATTGGACTTGTGAGGATTTTGAAGGAGTTATTTGGAGTCATGAGTGCAGTGTGGAAAAATTCAAAGATCCAAGGCAGCAATGGGTGTTTAGGGAGCCTGGAGAAAAATGGTTGAATGACCGTGTCTATCCAAAGGAAAAAAATAAGGGAATATCCTTAATGGTTTGGGGGTGCTTTTGGGGTAAGAAAAAAGGACCTTTGGTTCCTATTACTCAAGGTAATATTACCAAAATCAGGTATACTAGACTTTTGAGAAGACACTTGATTCCTGTTATCCACCAAATGTTAGCTTGTGGTATTCATGATTTTCTTTTTCAGCAAGACAATGCACCTGTTCACAAAGCCTATAGCGTCATGGATTGGCTAGAGGGCAATAATATTGATGTATTTGAGCATCCCCCTTATTCCCCTGATTTGAATCCCATTGAGCATGTATGGGTGGAGCTTAAGAAGAGGTTGCATCAACAGTACCCAAGAATTGGAGATACTGTAGGAGGAAAACAGGCTGTTAGGAAGAGGCTAGCACAGGTGCTTCCTCTGGTATGGGAGACAATTCCTGAGGAGTTTTTTGAAAAGCTTTGGAAGTCAATGCCTAATAGGGTGGCTGCAGTTTGAGAAGCAAGGGGAGGGTATACCAAATATTAGCTGTTTGTTTTAACCTTTCTTATTATTAAATTATTTTTATTTCTTTCTAATCTTTTATTATCTACACTTGTTGATCATTGTTCTTTAAAGGTTAAAGGTAGAGGGTTAATTGTGAAAGGGTGATCGTTGATTGTAAACGGGTGATTGTTGATCGTGGACAAATGATCGTTGCTTGCCCGGGCCCAGAGTTGCAACGGTGACCGGAAGCCCCACTACCCCACTTATCGAATTGCGCAACCGCAATTAAACATGTCTCAGATCACGAACACTTCTGTCGAGTGACTGTACCACTTATCGAGAGCATTGATTTCCGCATTTGAATGTTCCATTTGCACCATTTCTCACGGTCCCCGGATGAGAAACGTGTTGGGATAACTTTGGTGTTCTTTCTTTTGTTACACGGTTGCTATGAGGGATTTCCTTTGCAAGGTTTACGACAAATTGTATTGTTTCCTTGGTTACACGGATATGCGACTCATACTGAGGTCAGAGTCGGGCGGCAAAGGCTGTGCTAGGATTTCCTTCTATATAAGGGAGGCTTCGCCCCCTATTTCCTTCCCGCGTCCTATCGGCACAACATCCAGTCACTACAGAGGCGGTACGCGATGCTGAAGGCAAGGGGTGCCCGGCTGGGGGTCGCCTTCTCCATCCCCAAAACGGAACTCATCCACTGGAGGACGGCCAGGGACAGAGGTCCTGTCTCCCGCTCCCCGATACATCTAGATGGCTCACTCTTCCCCCGCAAAGACGAGGTCCGGTGGCTCGGATATTGGTTCACGCCCTCGATCTCGACTACCACACACTTCACCAAAAGGCTGTCCAAGGCCCAAGCTGCCTTCGTGGCCGTCACGAGGCTCTCCCCCCCAGGGATGGGTCTGCCCCCTTTCCTTTGCCACCGATTGGCGTCCTCTCTCCTCTTCCCGATCCTCAGCTACGGCACGGACGTTTTCAAACCCACAGCTCGTATGGTGAGGAAGCTCTCGGCGTTCTGGCATAAGGTCCAGAGGTGGTCTACCAACTGCTTCGCCTGCACGCCCATCGACATCTTGGCCATAGAGGCCTGCCTCCCCCCTCTCGACCTCCTCCTCGCATACAAACGCCGTTTGGCCAGCCTCAGGATAATGTGCTCCCCTCCGGAAATCAACCCAGCTGCAGCTAGACTCCCAGCCTCCCTCCAAACGCCGTCACTAAGGCGCCATAAACAACACCATAGGGCCCTCTCCCGCAAGAACGCGGGCAGCCGACTACCATTACCTTGGCTCCAGCTGAGACCCCCCTCAAAGAATAGGGCCCACCTCCCCCTAGACGCCCTCCCCCACTCGATGCTTTGCCTCCTTGGGCCTGACGGCCACGCCCCCCTCCCGGTCACCTCCCAGCATCTGCTTGGCGAGACTTACCCCAGCCCCCCCCCTGGCCGTGCCTACCCACAGCTTAAACTCCTCTGCAGAAAGCTCCTCATGGAGGAGTGGGAGGAGGCCGCTCCGGACCCGACGAGATACGCCTACCCCCTCTCGCTAAAGCCCCATCCGTTCATGGGCCTCTCCAAGTTCGACGAGGGTCGCCTCCACCAGATGAGGTCTGGGAAGAGCTACCTCCGCGCCCACCCTTCCTGGGACGATGACCGCCCGACCACATGCCCCCGCTGTGCCGAAGCCCCCGAGACCTTCGAGCACGCCATCCTCCACTGCCCGGCAAACGGACAGGCAAGGACCCGCCACCTTCAGGGGGTCACTGAGCTCGGCCCCGACGCCCCCGTTTGGTCTTTAGCGGCCCTCCTGGGCACCCTCACCCGTTTCGTTAGGTCCACGGCCACAGCTTTCCCCCCCGGCCTGTTTTCCCGCCCGGCTTCCTCCGCTTCCTCAGTTTCCTCCCGCTCATCTAGTGTAGTTTCCTTTGGGTACTTTATGTCGTCACAGGAGGGCTAGGTTTACTCTGTTGTTTTTCATGCTATCCGCTGGTTGAGGGAGGGTTTTCCTTACTGTACTTGTTTCAATTTCGCGCCCGTATGTGGGCCAGGGACCGGTACGGACCCCTGCTGAAGAGAGATGATCCGGATATTTCTTTTGTTAGTTCGTTTTGGATTTTGGGTTTTGTTTTCGCCACAGCCAGCCCTCCATGCGATTTCTTGTACCTTAACAACGAATATATGATATAAAAAAAGAAGAAAAAAAAAAAAAGAAAAAAAAAGAAAAAAAGCCCCCTATTTCCTTCATCTTTCTCGTCCGTTCCACCTCCAGCGATTGAAATCTCAACACCATGGGAAATCATCGTAAGAGTGTCCTCCGCCTGTGATCTACCCCGTCCGTGGCACCTGCTCGGGGGTTTATCGCGCCTTCATCTCTTTACTTTCTCTGGGGCCTTTGGCCTCTCCTCCCGGGAGTTATAAATTCCTTTGTGGTTCCGTTCGTCTTCGTTGAGGGCGAACGCGTTGATGTTCCTACCCTCTACTCCGCACTTCGCGACGCGTCTCGCTTAGCGATTTGCACAGTCGGCAACCCTTTTTTCCTCGTCAACACGCGGTCGCTAGTTCTGGGCTATTGGTGAAGTAGTTGCCCTGGTGGCCCTGCTCTCTGGTATTGCACTCTCTCCAGAGCTGCTCGGTCGGCACGGTCGGCATTCGAAAACTCGTGCCCCTGTCTCGGTCCTCCCTGTTTGGACTTCTCAGTCTTTGGCGAGCCCTCCCTCTCCCGCTTCCCACGCGGCAGGATCCACTTGCACCGTACTGCTAAGTCGCTCCTTAGCTGGCACCTTATCTGCCTCCTCGGCTGGCACCCTACTGCCCCTCACGATAGCTGGCACCTCCACTGCTGAGTGGCTCTCCTCGCTGGGTGACTCCCCTCGTCCTCCACCCACTCCTGCGATTTACTCTACGGTCGCAAACCTCGTGACTAGGTTATGCTGTATCATGGTATAGCACTACGTCCTTGCCCAATGCTAAAATCCGAAAGCGTTGCCGAATACTGGGGACAGTCCATCCGCGACCTGCCTGCCCGTGTAGCCCTTTGGGTTTGGGGTTTAGTCCGTTTCCGCTAAGGCGTCCGGCACTAGTAGTTTTATCTTTCCTCCCCGTCGGCACTTGGTGCCGTACAATTCTTTTCTTTTGTTTTGGTGGGCCCACCGAAGGGTTTGCATTTTTCTCTGGTTTCGTTCCTATTCATGTCTTTCCTTACGTGTCTGGTGGAAGGTATTGCTCCGTCTTGCTTTCGTGTTTGGTTCTATTAGGGGGGAGGGCGTGCTCTGGTTTCGAGGGGTTCGATTTTTCCCATAAGGGGGTGAAGCGGGCGGTTGTTGGGATTAAGGTTTTGTTCACGCCATAGCTAGCGCTCCACGCGGTTTCTTGTACCTTAACAACGAATACATGATTATAAAAAAATAAAATAAAAAAATAAAAAAAAATAAAAAAAAGCCCCCTATTTCCTTGATTCTTTACGCTACCTGGTATTTCGTTCAGGACTCCTGTACTTCAGAATATAACGTCTTCTATTCTGATATCCAAGTTCCCTCCCAAGAACCCACGAGCCCTGACCCTGATCTATCGTTACATGATCAGCCTTAACCTGAGATTGTCATCTCCAAACCCTCACGCGAAACGAGTGTTATCGTTTAGGACCTTCCTGTCGTTGTGTGCCTTGGACTAACGCCCAGTGCCAAGACCCCGTTAGACAAGGTAGCGTCTAACGAGCATCCAACCCACACAACACCATGTCTCGACGTGTCGAACTTCCGACCACTGCGTTGACTGCCTTGACCGAATTGCCGGCAGTTACGAACGATGAGTTTGACCAACTACCTGAATCTCGGATTAGACAACAGCTCCGCACTGCCCGCGATCTTGCCACTTGACTCAACGGGCTCCCCGCACTTCCTCCCATTTCCCGACAAGGCACTCCTGCACACCTCAAACAAAACCCTCGCTTGCAGCAGCTGCCACAACACGTTCAAAACCTAACCAACGAAAGGGAAGCACTTGGTGAAGAACGAGATACCCTTACCGAAGAACGAGATGTGTTACTTACGGAGGGACCAGGACTGGCGGCAAGGTACAGAGCCATTGAGACTGACCTAGAGCGCGACAGAGCCACCATAGTTACCCTTAACACCCTGTTGACCAACACGAACACCGCCCTGGCAACTGCAACTGCTGCACTTGCAAACGCAGGAGGACCTGCTCCACCAGCAGGCGAACGACCCCCTAAGCGAGAATCAATCCCCAAGCCACAAGAATTCGACGGATCCCAGGACCTACTTCGCCCGTTCATTGCACAATTACGTACCAAGTTCCTCAGAGATGCTCACAAATTTGTGGATGTCCAACATCGGTTGGCATATGCTGTTGGGTTTCTGAAAGGGGAAGCTTACAAACAAATCCTTCCACTTATTGATGAAGGAAACATTATTATAGCTAGTGTGGAAGCCCTGATCACCCTCCTCAAGAATGCCTTCGGTGACCCTGATAGGGTCCGTACCGCCGAACGGAACCTACAAAGTCTACGTCAAAAGAACCGTAACTTCTCTAACTACTTAGCGGATTTCCAACGATATGCTGCCGAGGTGTCTTGGAACGATGCTGCTAAGCGGACTTCATTGTACGAAGGATTGAGCCCCGAACTCAAGGACGCTCTAGTAACCCTGGACTCCCCCAATGAACTTGACCAATATATCATATTGCTCAAACGTGTGGACAACAAGATCCGTGCCCGTGCAGCGGAACATAAGGGGTCATTTTCTCCATGGAGATCACCTACCACAACCACGACCACGACACCAAAACTGGCAGCTCCTCCTACGACTACTACCACCGCTACAGGTACTCAAGCGGGCCCCATGGACCTTTCGGCTGGACGATGCCATCTGTCACAAGCGCAACGTGAAGATCGCATGCGACACGGCCAATGCTTCTACTGCGGGGGAGCAAACCACATGGCTCGACAATGTCCAAACAGACAAAATCACCTCCGAGCCAATGCTGCTGCCATTCGTGCACCTCTTCCAGTGGTTCCTGAAGATTCTCGTCCCGAGTCCGAACACACGGAAAGCTAACTGGCCCATGTACAGTCCAAGGCACTGTCATGGGACATGAATCCCCTTCTTTGTTACTTTCTTTATCCGGTTTATCTCTTGACGACATGGAGAATGGGGTTGAAGCTAATCATCCGGTTATGGCATGTACGATTGGTGACAACCACAACGAGACTCGATCCCATGCTCTAATAGACTCGTGTGCAACTGGATACGCATTCATCCTCAAGGCTTTCGCCGAGCGCAATAACTTTCCTTTGTTTGAACTTAAAGAACCACGACCTTTGACAGTCATCGACGGACGGCCTGTGAGTTCCAGAGCAATTACTCACATCACCAAGATCGGGTTGTCGATTAACAACCACCATGAAATGATTCCTGCTTTTGTTACCACGCTTGGGGGATACCACCTAACACACGGTATACCCTGGTTAAAACACCACAATCGCAAGATTGACTTCGCTTCTAACTCCCTTACTTTTGAATCTCAATATTGTTTGAAGAACTGCGTTAACGACGTTACAATGGCCTACGGAATTGAGGCAGAGTTACCACATTTCCTACGGGCTTACACTGCACAATGTGCTCTTGGACATAAGGTCCTCAACAAGAACTAAGTACTTCAGATACTTCCCAAACAATACCACGAATTCCTTCCATTATTCCGCGAGAAAACAGAAGATCAACTACCGCCTCACAGAAGGTTTAATCACGAGATACCACTGGGCCCGGGATTTGTCCGTCCTTTCGAACCCATATACGGTCTTAGCCCCCCTGAGTTATCAGCCTTATACGAATGGCTAGACCAAAATCTGGATAAGAAGTTCATCCGCAAATCATCCTCCCCTGCTGCTTCTCCGATTTTGTTTGTTAAGAAAAAGGAAGGTTCTCTACGCTTGTGTGTTGACTATAGGGGACTTAACGAGGGAACGATCAAAAACCGTTACCCTTTACCCTTGGTCAAAGAAACCTTTATGCAACTCTCACGAGCAAAGATATTCACTAAACCGGATATTCGCGGAGCCTACAACTTAATCCGCATGAGAGCAGGTAATGAGTGGAAAACAGCTTTTCATACACGATACGGGCTTTGTGAATCCCTCCTCATGCCCTTTGGGCTTACCAATGCCTCCGCTACCTTTCAAGCATTCATCAATGACGCGCTACGCCCATTTCTGGATAGGTTTTGTACATCATACCTTGACAATATCTTGATATACTCTGAGAACGAGGAACAACATATCGAACACGTCAAACAAATCCTGGAAGCTTTAACGAAAGCTGGACTCCAGGTAAAACCTCAGAAATGCGAATTCCACCCCAACAATGTCGACTATCTTGGTTTCATCATCGCGACAGAAGGCCTACCAATGGATCCCGAGAAGATCACCACGATCATTGAGTGGCCCATCCCTAAGAAATTACGCGATGTCCGCTCCTTCTTAAGATTTGGAAACTTCTGCAGGCGCTTTATTCATGACTATTCTCATCTGGCCAGGCCACTAACCCAGCTAACCAAAAAGGGTACCTCATTTGTATTGTCGGATCTTTGTCAAGCCACGTTCGAAAGATTGAAGAAAGCCTTTACAACTGCCCCCATCCTGATCTACTTTGATTTTGATAAGAAGATAGTAGTAGAAACTGAAGCTTCCGACATCGCCTCTGCCGGTATACTATCCCAACCTGGATCTGACGGGCTTTTGCATCCCATCGCATTCTTCTCAAAGAAACACACACCAGCCGAATGCAACTACGACATTTACGACAAAGGGTTGATGGCTGTGGTACGGGCTTTTGAAGAATGGAGGGCTTATCTAGTTGGACAACCTGTTACCGTACGGTCAGATCATCAGAACCTGCGATACTTTACCACGAAAAGGTTACTCCATCAACGACAAGCCCGATGGTCGGAATTCCTGTCACAATTCAACTATACGATTGAATTTGTACCTGGTAAAGCACATGGGAAGGCGGATGCATTGCCAAGGATGGCGGGACAAACAGAGCAAGAGGTATTAGAGGACGAAACGCATAGGACACAAGTGGTTCTCAAGTCCCAGTCTCTGGGTTTGTTGGCGGATATCCCGCTTCACTTTGGAGCGTCCCCTTTGAATGAACTGTGGACGGAAGCCTATCAAGCTGACCCCCTTCCAAACCAGATACTCACGATGCTGGAACAAGGGGTACGACATAGCCGCCTGATAGCCCTAGCCGAATGTAGCAAGGATGATAATCGACTGCGGTATCGAGACCGTCTTTATGTTCCAGCTCAGGAATCATTGAAACTAGCCATCATTCGGGAAAACCACGATGCTCCTGCTGCTGGTCACCCTGGCAGATCCAAAACACATGAGCTAATCACGCGACGATACCATTGGCCGAGTATGCGAAAAGAGATCGCACGATATGTGGCCAATTGTCATATCTGTCAACGAAGTCGAACGACTCGTCACGCTCCG